>WNFX01000271.1_pt1 | contig 59201 bp, 52 predicted proteins | sample 5400111 | NCBI WGS metagenome assembly WNFX01 (sample SAMN13153363, study PRJNA577476) | soil metagenome | isolation source: 40 cm soil or saprolite under grassland replicate 1 | place: USA:California | collected 2016-06-15
GGCGTTCGGCGCAGAAGTGACTGGAGTCTGCAGCACGCGCAATGTCGATCTTGTGAAATCGATCGGCGCCGATCGCGTTATCGATTACACGAAAGAAGATTTCACTAAGACCGATCAACGTTACGACATGATCTACGATGTGGTCGGGAACCATTCGTTCTCTGAACGCCGAAACATTTTAAAATCGAACGGCATTTGCGTGCTCGCCGGAGTTGGTGGAGCAGGATTGCATCCCGGAATGTGGGGCCGCGTTCTCGGAAATTTCGCGACCGTTTTTAAGTCAAAGTTCACCAGCCAAAAGTTTGTCACCTACATTGCGAAACTGACCAAAGACGATCTGAATGTTCTGCGCGAGCTGATGCAGTCTGGAAAAGTAGTGCCGGTCATCGACCGCACTTACAAAATGAGCGAGACGCAAGCGGCGCTTCGCTATCTGGAAGAAGGGCACGCGCGCGGAAAAGTCGTAATTACCATCGAATAAACGCTAACAAAATATGACCACCAACACGATCGACAATTCACAACGGACGGCCGCGAAAGTCGCCGGAGTCGCGGGCTTGCTCGCGTTCGCCCTCGTCGTTTTCGGCAACTACGTTTTGCTCGAGCCGCTCATCGTTCCACGCAACGCCGTCGACACCGCACGAAATATCCTCGCTCACGAAACGCAATTTCGCGTCGCCCTCGTCTGCTTCATCACCTACGGCATCGGCGCGATCGTTCTGCTTACCGCGTTATATGTTATTTTCGAACCAGTAAATCGCGGTCTTGCCCTGGCCGGCGCATTGTTTCGACTCGTCTTCGCGATGTTGTGGCTTATTGCGCCACTCAACAGTCTGGCGGCGCTTCGGCTTCTCGGCGACGCGAGTTACCTGAAGGTTTTCGAACCCGATCGCTTGCAGGCCCTCGCGCGGGTGCAACTCGCCGGAAGTTTCGATGATTACTACGTCGGCCTCCCGTTTTTTGGACTGGCCGCGACCGTTTGCGCCTGGTTGTGGCTCAAGTCGAAATACATTCCGCGCGGATTGTCGATCTTCGGTGTGGTCGGTTCGGCTTGGTGCGTCTTCTGCGCAATCGCGTATCTCATTTTCCCTAACTTCAACAAGATCGTTAACGATTACATTTTCGATTCGCCAATGGCTCTTTTCGAACTGGCGGTCAGTTTCTGGCTTTTGTTTAGAGGATTAAGGCTAGCTGCGCCGGATCAATCGCAGACTGGTCAGACCTGATGTTCTCGATCATGATCAACAACTGCAGCGAATCTCAACAACACCTGTTATGAAACGAATATTCAAATGGCTGTTCCGCATCGTTCTCGTCCTGTTAGTCCTCGCCGCGCTTCTCGTGTTTGTTGCCTACTGGCGATCGACCAACGACTGTGGCCACAACGCGACTACTCCGAACAACCCGATGAAAGCTATTGTCTATTGCGACTATGGCTTGGCCAACCTCAAATTTGAGGAAGTTGAAAAGCCTGTTCCGAATGACGATCAGCTCTTGGTAAGAGTTCGCGCGGCTTCGGTCAATCCGTATGACTGGCACTTCGTCGAAGGCACGCCCAAGATCATGCGCGTAATGGGCGTCGGACTGCGCAAGCCAAAGGATACGCGGTTGGGCGTTGACTTTGCGGGGACGGTGGAAGCCGTCGGCAAGAATGTCACGCAGTTTAAACCAGGTGACGAGGTATTCGGTGGAAGAGGCGGGGCTTTTGCAGAGTACGTTTGTCCTCGTGCGAATCGAGCGGTGGCGCTGAAACCGGCCAACCTGACGTTTGAGCAAGCGGCTTCGGTCAACATAGCCGGCATCACGGCGTTGCAGGCGCTTCGCGACAAAGGAAAAGTTCAGCCTGGACAAAAAGTTTTAATCAACGGCGCGTCCGGAGGCGTCGGTACGTTTGCTGTGCAAATCGCCAAGTCGTTAGGCGCAGATGTGACGGGGGTCTGCAGCACAAGGAATGTCGATCTTGTTCGATCGCTCGGCGCAGATCACGTGATTGATTACACGAAAGAGGATTTCGCCAAAGGTGATCAACGTTACGATGTAATTCTCGACAACGTTCCGAACCATTCGCTGTCAGAATGCAGGCGCATCCTAAATCCCAACGGGAAATACGTTATGATCGGGGGCGGCGGACCGAACGACAGCCGGTGGGTCGGTCCTTTCGGTCGTGTAATCAAAACGATGGTCTTGTCACCATTCATCAGTCAGAAAATGGGCATGATGATGGCGGACACGAGCCAAAAGGACCTGACCATCCTCGCCGATCTGATGCAGTCCGGAAAAGTGAAACCAGTGATCGATCGGACTTACAAGTTAAGCGAAGTGCCGGCAGCGATCGCGTACGTCGAAGAAGGTCACGCTCGCGGGAAAGTAATAATAACTGTCGATTAACACTAGCCGACAAACGCTGCAGCGTTGTTAAGACTTTAGGGCGAAGAAATTTGCAACACGGCGTTGCCGTCGAGTTTTCCGGCACGGAATTTCTCAAGCGCACTGTTGGCGTCTTCAAGCGAGAAAGTTTCGACCTTTGTTTTCACCGGAACGCGCGGCGCGATTTTGAGAAACTCGTCGCCATCACGGCGCGTCAGGTTTGCGACCGAAGTAATCACGCGTTCCTGCCAGAGATCGGCGTACGGAAACGACGGGATCTCGCTCATGTGGATTCCGCCGCAAACGACAATCCCACCTTTTGCGAGCGCGCGCAGCGCAATGGGAACGAGCGTTCCGACGGGCGCAAAAATAATTGCCGCGTCTAACTTTTCCGGCGGCGGCTCATCCGAGCCGCCGGCCCAAACCGCGCCTAACGAATGCGCCTCCTGTTGCCCGGCTTTGTGACCCGGACGAGTGAACGCGTAGATCTCCTTCTTTTCATAAACTGCGACTTGCGCGATCAGGTGCGCAGCATTGCCGAATCCGTAAATACCAAGGCGGCGCGCGTTACCGGTTTTTCGGTAGGAGCGGTAGCCGAGCATTCCGGCGCAAAGTAGCGGCGCAACGTCGACGTCGTCGAAGCTGTCCGGCAGATGAAAACAATATCGCGCATCCGCAACAGTCAGCTCTGCGTAACCGCCGTCGATGGTGTAACCGGTAAACTTCCCGTTATCGCAAAGATTTTCCCTATTGGATCGACAATAAGGGCATTCGCCGTCAGTCCAACCCAGCCACGGAACGCCAACACGGTCGCCAATTGAGAACCCATCTACGTTATGACCGATTTGTTCGACGCGGCCGACAATTTGGTGACCTAAGATCAACGGCAACTTCGGATCGGGGAGCTCGCCATCAACGATGTGGAGATCGGTCCGACAGACGGCGCATGCGTTAACGCGAACGAGCAATTGTCCCCTGCCCGACTTTGGTTTCGGCACATCGCGGAGCACGAGCGGCGTGCCGGTTTTGTCTAAAACCATTGCGCGCATGCCGATGTATCAACCGGCAGACGGTGAATGGCAATCGGCGAGGCCCCGCGGGCGAGGTGACACTTAACGCTTTATGAACGCAGCCCGTTTGTTTTCTGTAATTCCGCGATACTTGCTCGCAGTTCAGCGGTGCGATTGCGAACGGCATCTTCGAGAGTGGCGCGCTGGTTGTCGAGAAGCTGGTGCGCACGGCGACTCTTGAGCAGATTACGAATACGCAGCGCGACTTCAACATGATCGAACGGCTTGAGCAAGAAGTCGGTCGCGCCGGTCTCCAGCGCACGCCGCTTGGTTTCCTCATTCGTGTCCGCAGTCAGAATGACGACCGGCAGAAATGTATCGCCAGCATCGGCACGGAGCGATTCGAGGATGGCGAACCCGTCGGGAGGCGCCATCATTAAATCGAGCAGGACGAGGTCCGGCTGAAAACTCTTGCAAACGTCAAGAGCAAGCTTCGAATCGGTGACCGACTCGAACCGCGTATATTCGTTTTCGACGAGGATTTCTTCAAGCAACGCGACGTTTACAGGCTCGTCGTCGATGACGAGAATTTCATTTTCGCGAGCTGAGCCGAGTGATCTTGCCAGTGATTTGCTGCGCTCATGTGCTCTGGCAGGCCTCCTTCACATCTCCGTTAGAAATCGCCTCCGCTGAAAGCTTGGTACCGCCAATGTCTGCCGTTTGGTCGAGCACGCGGAAAAACTTAGTAACATCCAAAGGCTTGGTCAGATAATGAGCAGCGCCGGCGGCCATGAGGCGATTGACTTGCCGCCTGGTGGCATCAGCACTGATGACAACGACTGGAATATCGCGCGTTATTGAGTCGGCCTTTAGCTGCGAGAGAACGTCCCATCCTGGCAAATCGGGAAGGTGAAGATCGAGCAGGATGAGGTCGGGCGAATGCTGGCGGGCCAAGTCAAGGCCGACCTTGCCTTGCATGGTGGTGAGCAATGCAGTCCGGGGCCGCTCCCCGAGCATTTGCTCGATAAGTGCCAAATTGGAAAGATTGTCTTCAATGTAGAGAATGCTTTGAACACGCGACGTCGAGGTTGATGCACTTGCGCCATTGGCTTCGTTGTGAACTGGAAGCTGTTCTAGGGGCGACTTTGTCCGAGGAAGTTCAATCCAAAATGTGCTGCCTTTTCCAACAACACTGTTCGCTCCAATCGAGCCACCCATGGCCTCCATGAGACGTTGCGAAAGCGCCAATCCAAGGCCCGTTCCCTCAACAGCGGATTGCTCCGCGCCCAAGCGATCAAAGGGGGTGAACAACCGCGCGAGTTTCTCAGGCGGAATTCCTCGACCGGTGTCGCTAACAAGAACACGAACCTTGTCATTGCCATTTATGTTGTAGGAGACGGTTACGCTGCCGAAAAAAGGCGTGTATTTCACCGCGTTGTTGAGCAAATTGAGCAACACTTGTTTGAAGCGCTGCCGGTCCGCGAGAACGTGAACGCCGGCATCAATGTCGACCGAGGCCGAAAGTTCAATGGTGCGCTCAGTGGCAAGCGGACGTATCAAATCCAGCGTTTCTTCCAACGCATCCGCGACACAAACCGGTTCGAGCGACAATTGCATTCTTCCCGCTTCGATCCGGCTGATATCCAGGACCTCGTTAATCAGATCGAGAAGATGTTTGCCGGCGCTCAAAATGTAGCTGATGCGCTTGCGCTGTACTTCAGTCGGCTTTTGTCTGTCCAGAAGTTGGCCGAATCCGAGAATGGCATTAAGCGGGGTGCGCAATTCGTGGCTCATCCGAGAGAGGAATTCACTCTTTGCTTTGCTCGCGCGCTTTACCTCGTCCACGAGCTTGTGCTCGGTGATATCTTCGACAGTGCCTTCGTAATACATGACCACGCCGTTTGCGTTTCGAACGGCGCGAGCATTCTCGCAGAGCCAAATTTTGGTGCCGTCTTTGCGATAAACTTCATACTCGAAAAATTCGACGAAACCCTGTTTTTCAATCAGCCGCTTGAACTCGGTACGACGGGCGGGATCGACATAGACCGTCTGTCCGATGTCGGCGACGCTAGCCATGAGCTCTACCGGTGAGCTGTAGCCGTACATCCGAGCCATCGCTGGGTTCACACTGATGTATTTTCCTTCAGGTGTTGTCTGGAAAATTCCTTCGATTGCGTTTTCAAAGATCGCGCGATACTTCTGCTCTGCTTTCCGCAGGCCCTCTTCGACTTGCTTGCGCTCGGTGATATCGCGCAGATAAGCTGTAAACAGCGGCAAGCCGTCCACCTCCAACGCCGTCACTGCCAGCTCGACGAGAATCTCACTACCGTCCTTTCGCAACGCTTCGATCTCGATCCGGCGCCCGATGACCGGGCCTTCACCGGTTTTTAAATAGTGAGCCATCCCCTGCCGATGCCGCTCGCGCATCCGCTCAGGAATGATTAGGTCGGCTAGCTCCTGCCCGACTGCTTCGGCACGGGTGAAGCCGAACACCCGCTCGGCCGCAGGATTAAATTCGCGTATGCGACCGAAGCCATCAATGGTGATGATGCAATCGAGCGCTGAATTTAGAATCGCGCGGTAGAGCTGCTCGCTCGCCTCGAGAGTTGCAGCTGTTGCCGGTGTAGTTTTTGTCGTTGGTTGCAAGAGTGGAATATGTCCCTGGCAGGAAGGAGCACGGCTTATTCCACTCCACGCGAAAAAGGGGTTTAAAGGTCCCGACCGAGATCAACCGGTGCAAGATGTCGATCTTACGGCGGCGCCTCCTAGCGCACGCCGGCGGGAATTGGGCCGAATTCGCCCTCCTTGCCGCGCTCCATCTCGCCTTCGTGATGAGTGTGAGCACTTCGTAAGAACGGCACTTTATCGAGCACATGCTCCTGGAACCATTCCAGCCAGAGGTAGATCACCGGCGTGACAAAGAGCGTGACCATTTGCGAAAAGATCAAGCCACCGACGATGACGAGCCCGAGCGGCCGACGCGAAGAAGCGTCCTGACCAAAGCCGAGCGCGAGTGGCACCGCGCCCATCAACGCGGCCAGTGTCGTCATCATGATCGGACGAAAACGCTCGACGCTGGCTTCATGAATTGCCGAACGCAGGTCCCAGCCCTCATCAATTCGCTGCAAAGCGAAATCCACGACCATAATTCCGTTCTTTTTCACGATGCCGAGCAAAAGAAAAAGTCCGATCACGCTGTAGAGCGACAATGTCGATCCAAAAATCCAAAGCGTGAATAATCCGCCAACCACTGCTGGCACAATCGCCGGAAACAACACGGTAATCGGATGGACATAACTTTCGTAAAGAATTCCAAGGATCACGTACATGACAAAAATGGCTGCGATCAAAAGCAGCGGCAGCGCTCGGAAAAGTTGTCGGAACACAAGTGCTTCGCCCTGAAAGGTCGCTTGAATGCTGGGATACTGGCGATGCACTTGTGCGAACGAATCTTCAATGAATTTGGTCGCGTCACCGATGGCAATGCCGGGCAGCAAATTAAAATTAATCGTGACGCTGGTGAACTGATTGAAGTGGTTCACAGCCTGCGGACCAACAACCTGACTTGTCGATGTTACGGCGCGCAGGGGAACAAGATCTGAGCTAGTTCCAGTCGTAGTGGTAATACCGCCGCTCCCCGTGCCGCCGCCGCTTTGGGTAATCGTGCTGCCGCTATTGCTCCGCACGTACAAGTTGTCGAGATCTCTCGGCTGCGCGCGCTCATTGTCTTTCACTTCGAGGATGACCTGATATTGGTCGTCCGGCTGTTTGATCAAATAGACATAGTTCTGAGAGTAGGCGTTTTTCAATAAGCTCTGGATCGCGGAAGTGGAAACGCCGTAAGTCGCGGCGCGTTCGCGATCGATGTTAACCGTCAGGTTCGGCGTGTTGTTATAATAATCGGAGCGAATCGAAGCGAATCCTTTGAAGCCGCGCAGGTTCGTCATCATTTGATTAGCGGCGCCATAGACGTCTTGCGGAACGATGCCGCTGATGGTGTAAGCGTACTGTCCCTGCGTCTGGTTGGTTGCGCCGACGTTGATTTGCAGGACCGGACTGGGCGATATGATCGCGGTCAGGCCAGGAATTGTATTGATTGCTTTTTGTAATCGCAAAATGCATTGCTCAATCGGCGGCCGCTGCTCGCGCGGTTTGAAAACGCAAAAGACTATTCCTTGCGACGACGAGCTTCGCGATAGGGAACCGGCGAGCGTGAAAAACTGCGCGACGCTCGGCTCGGCCTCGACTTTTTGATTCACCTGCTTTTGAAATGCCCGCATCTGCTCCGGGGACGAACCTTCCTGGGCGATGAAAACACCGCGCGCAAAACCGCTGTCTCCGGGCGGAAGCAGTGTGAACGGCAAATGGGTGAAGAAAAACCAGAGACCTAGAATACAAACGAGCAGGATTGGAATCGTCAACCAGGCGCGGTCGAGAAATTTATCAAGCGCGCGGCTGTAGGCGCCGATGACGCGTTTAATAGAATCGCCAGTCCACTTTTCCATCCGTGCGCGTTTATGGCCGGCTCTGCGTTCACCGAGAATGCGCGCGCACATCAACGGCGTCAGGGTCAGGGAGACGATGCCCGACGCGAGAATCGCAACGATGATCGTGATCGAAAACTCCTGAAAGATGCGGCCGAGCAATCCCGGCAAAAACACCAGCGGAATAAAAACGGCCGCGAGCGAAAGCGTCATCGACAAAATGGTGAACGAAATTTCGCCGGCGGTGTTGTAAGCCGCTTTTAGAATCGATTCGCCGTGCTCCGCCCGGCGGATCACGTTTTCCAAAAAGACAATCGCGTCGTCGACCAGGAACCCGATCGCGAGAGTTAGCGCCATCAAGGTCAGATTGTTGATCGAGAATCCGAGCATACTCATCACCGCGAAGGTCAGCAGCAGCGAAAGCGGCAACGCGACCGCCGGAATCAGCGTGTCGGTGGCGCGCCCGAGAAAAATGTAAATGACCATGACCACGAGAACGAAGGCGATCATCAGCGTCGCGCGCACATCGTGGACCGAATTCACAATTGTTTGCGAGCGATCGAATACCGGCGTGAACGTGATCGAGCCCGGCAGACTTGCGCGCAGCTCGGGGAAAAGCGCCTTGACCGAATTCGCTACTTCGACCGCATTCGCGCCGGCCTGTCGCGAAACCGCAAGCACGACGATTGAACCCGGCGGATTAAATCCGCGCATCCAAAAGAAGCGCGAAGTGCGCTCGTCCTGCACACCTTGTTTAACCTCCGCGATGTCGCGCAGATAAACTGGCGAACGATCCTTGTTCCGCGCGACAATGAGGTTGCGATAACCATCCGCCTGATCGATTTGACCATTCGGTTGCAGAACAAAACTGCGATGCGGGCCGTCGAATTGTCCGGCGCCGGAGTAAACCGTTCCGGCTTTGATCGCGCCAGCCACGTCATCCATCGTCAAACCGCGCGAAGCCAGCGCCGCCGGGTCGGCCTTGATCCGGATCGCGCCTTGGACGCCGTAGATGTTCACTTGCGAGACGCCGGGGAGAATGGCGATCCGCTGGGCCACCGCCGTCGATGCGTACTTATATAGATCGCCGTCTGTCAACGTGTCGGACAACAAGCCGAGCAGATAGACCGCCTGATCGTTTGGATTCGTTTTGGAGAACGTCGGTGGGCTCGGCAAATCGATCGGCAATTTTCCAGTCGCGCGCTGGATCGCGGCTTGCACGTCAGTCGCCGCGTCGGTGATGCTCTTGCTCAGAACAAATTGCAGAGTCAACGAGGTGTTGCTCTGCGTGCTCTGGCTGGTGATGATGTCGAGTCCGGGAATTTGCAGGAATTGTTTTTCAAGCGGCGTAGCGATGTTGTTAGCCATCGTCACCGGGTCGGCGCCCGGATAAGAGCAGGTGACTTGAATGATCGGATAATCGACCGCCGGCAGATCGTTTACCGCCAGTTTGTTGTAAGTCGCGATTCCCGCGACGATGACTGACAACGTGAGAAGGACCGTCATCACCGGCCGCCGAATGAACGGACCTGAAAGTCCGGTGCCTTTAACTGGAACTAATTTAGCTTCTTTCGGTGCTGCGGATGTCGATCTTAAACGATCTTGTCCCGCGGCGGCGGGATGTTCGCCATCCGGCGCGCCGTCATGTTGATCAGAACGCTCCATAAAAAAGCGTTACATCGCGCTTTTGCTGGCGGCAGATTGATCGCTCGCCGCGCTCGGAGCGTTGTAAGGTTTGGGATCGACCTTCGTCCCCGGTGCAAGCGCGAGTTGTCCAGTCACGACGACTGTTTCACCGGCTTCAATGCCACTTTCAACGACCATGAGATCGCCATCTTGGCGCTGTCCGGGTTTTACCGGCCGCAGATCAACCGTGTTATCCGGTTTCAACACAAATATGAACGGGCCACTTTGGCTAATCTGCACCGCTTGTTGTGGAACCAGCCGCGCGTCTTTAATCGTGTCCAGAATAAAACGAACACGCACAAATTCCGATGGCCACAGTGCGTGGTCCGGATTCGGCGTCACCCCGCGCGCTTTCACGGTGCCCGAACCGGGCTGGACGGCGGTATCGATGAAATACAAATCCCCGACACGGGGTGGGATTTTTTCGTCTGGCGAATACGTTTGTACCTTCACGTTCGGACCGCCGAGATATTTCCGCACTAATGCCAAATCAGTCTCGGCCACGGTGAAGTCGGTGTAAATCGGATCCAGGCCCTGAATCGTAAGCAACACGGCACCGCTGCCTGTGTTGCCTGAGACTATGTTGCCAACATCGACAAGTCGCAAGCCGGCGCGACCGTTAATCGGCGATTTGATGTAGCAAAAATCAATATTCACCTGAGCCGCCGCCGCTGCCGCTTCGGACTTGTGCGCGTTTGCCTGAGCCGTGTCGAGGTCTTGCGGTGAGATAACATTGCGAGCGCGCAGTTCCTGCTGTCGCTTCATCGTAATCTGATCCAACGTTGCCTGCGCTTGCGCCTGCTCGAGGGCGGCTTGATACGGTCGCGGATCAATTGTGAAAAGCAGGTCCCCTTTCTTTACGTCGGCGCCGTCCTGAAAATGGCGCGCAATGATTTGCCCGCTGACTTGCGCCTGAACTTGAACCGTTTCATACGCGGCGCAGGTACCGATCTCGTCGAGATAAAGCGGCACATCTTTGCTGATCACTTTCGCCACCAGCACCGGTCGAACTGGCGGCTGGTTCGTTTTCGCCGTCTCCACTCCGCGCTGCAACGTGCGCGCGACCGCGAACGCCGCCAGAATGACGAAGAGAAAAATGCCCCAACGCGGGATTCGCTGTTTCGCTTCGCGGACAGGTTTCACTTTTCTAGGTTCCTGAACTTCCGTGGCGCTTCCATTCCCTGAATCTAATCGAGTACCCATCTTAGTTTTGGCCGTTCCTTTCAACTCGACCTCGTCGAACGCCGGAGTGTTTTCCAGTACCATTCCCCTTCTCCGCTTTCTGCCGGATCCGATCCAAGACCCGGATGCAGGTGCGCAATTCAGACGGCGAAATGTCGTCGAGCAATTCATGACGCAGCTTGAACGCCGCCGCGTTAATTTGTGCGATGACGCGCTGCGCGCGCCGCGCCAGATGGACCGTCTTACAACGGCGATCGTGTGGCGAGTTTTTTCGCGCGACCCAGCGATCGCCTTCCAATCGATGCAACAATGTAACTAGCGTCGGTTCTTCAATCCCCAGATGCGCGGCAATTTCGGCTTGGGTCAACGGACCGGGCGCGACTGACAAATGCATCAGCGTGCGCCACTTGGCCTGGCTCAAGCCCATTGGCTTGAGTCGCTCGTCCAATTTCAGCCGCCAGGCGCGGGCGGTTCCGTGCAAAAGCGGACCGAATGCATCGAGATCACTCTTCACAGGTTGAAAATCGTTAGCATGCTAACTAATTCGAACTCAGAGCAGTGTCAATGCCACCGCCTTATTCGATCTTGAGCAGTAAAATCGATTCTTTCCGGTAATCCGTACTTCGCATGATTCGGTGCGGCTGGCGCGGCGCCCAGCGGTTGCTATCCAGTACCTCCTGTTCCCGTTCCGGTCGCACCAACAAATAGCGCGCGTCGACTGGCACTTCCTCAATCTCGCTCGCGTAAATGAGTTTTGAGCGCATGTAAAAAAAGATCGGCTGATAATTGGGATCGAGCGCATAAACAGTGTCCGATTGTGGGATCGCCGCTTCAATCTGGGCGGCGAGGCGTTTAATCCGTTGCCGTCGGTCCATCTTCGGAACGATCGCGATCGCGTAAGTCCACATTGCAAGACAGGCCAGAACGACGATGCCGATAATCGTGCGACGGCGCGCGTTAAGAGAAAACTCTTTGCCACCGAGCCATCGCGGCCACCGCAGATTTTCCTCGCAGAGAGTCATCCCGAGCAGCCAACACGCGGGCACAAGCGCGGGCATCCCGTAGCGCGGAATTGAACCGGGCACAAGATCGACAATCACAAAGGGAACGAGGGCGCCCCAAGCCAGCGCTCGTGCGAGTTGTCGATCTTCCTCCGATGCAAAATTTCTGGACCGCACTAACGGCAGAAAAATTACCCATGGCAGAAGATAAAGAACGCCGTGCGGAATGTTGAAAATCCAACGGCCGAGTTCGAAATCAGTTCCACGGAGCCGGCCGGTGAACTGCTGCGACCATTTCGTTGTCGCCGTCCCGTGACCGGTGGCCTGCAAGAACGGAATCGCCCACGCCGCAAAAATTCCAAGCATCATGACAACGCCGACGAAATGCGCCGGATGAAATAACGCTCGCCAGCTGCGCTCTTTCCAAATGACCGCGATCACGACGCCGTAAAAAAATACAAGATGAAGCGGGCCTTTGGCCAGCCAGCCCAGGCCGAGAAAAACAAACGGCACCGTCCAAGTGAGCCACGCCGATTTTTTTTCCTCCCAGAAACTCAGCCAGAAAATGATCGCGAGCGCGTAAAGCGAAACGTAAAGCCCTTCGATTTCGACAAGTCGCCCTTTTTCGATGATTCCTGCGTTAATCAGCCAGATCAGCGCGGCGATTGTCGATCCATGCGGACCCAAACTTGCGCGCGCGACCGTGACAAAGGCGATCGCAACTAAAAGTACGCTAATCACCGACGGCATGCGCGCGGTCCATTCGTTTTGCCGTCCGAAGATTTTGAACGACGCCGCAACCAGCCAATTGATCAACGGCGGTTTCCGAAAGTAGGTTTCACCGCCAACTTGCGGCACCAGATAGTTGCCGGTTTCTAGCATCGAAATTCCTGGCAGAATCCGACGGCCTTCTTCACCTTTGATCGCGAGCGAGCCGAGCGCCGGAAAATAAAGCGCAGCCCACACCGCAATTACGATCAACAAGTTGCCGGCGCGCGAGGTCATGAAAGTTGAAATGTTGGACGTTCCGCGCGCGTCGTTCAACCCCGCAGCTTGACGCTCTCTCTCGAGAAGGGTAAGTTCGCCATCTAGTCCGCGCTGATTGGAGTGGGAAAGGATGTCCCACTCCTTTTGGTCTGCGGACTGGATGTTTTATGAACGCTGAATTCATTGCCATGCTGGATTACCTCGAGCGGGAGCGCGGGATCAAACGCGAAATCCTGCTCGAAGCGGTTTCCACTGCCCTTCTTTCGGCGTCGAAGAAGAGCGTCGGCGCAGCGCGCGATCTGAGGATCGACATCGACCCGCGGACCGGCGACATCCGCGCGCTGGCCAATCTCGTTGTGGTCGACGAGGTGACAAATCCGCAGGACGAGATCGCGCTCGCCAAAGCGCGCAGGATCAAACCGGACGCGAAGGTTGGCGACATCGTCGAGATGGAAGTAACGCCGCGAAATTTTGGACGCATCGCCGCGCAGACCGCGAAGCAGGCGATGATGCAGCGCATCCGTCAGGTCGAGAAGGAAATGATTTACGAGGAATTCAAAGATCGCGCCGGCGAAATCGTCAGCGGCACCGTCCGCCGGTTCGATCGCTCGGACGTGATTCTTGATCTTGGAAAATTTGAAGCGGTCATGCCGCAGCGTGAACGCGTGGTCGTGGAAGATTACAATGTCGGCGACCGCCTCCGAGCTTATGTCGTCGCCGTCGAAAATGGATTGCGCGGTCCGGAGATCATTGTTTCGCGGAGCCATCCGAATTTTGTCCGCCGCCTTTTTGAGTTGGAAGTAAGCGAAATTGCCGATGGTACCGTTGAAATCCGCGGCATCGCGCGCGAGGCGGGTTACCGAACGAAGATTGCAGTCTGGAGCGCGAACGAAAAAGTGGACCCGGTCGGCGCTTGCGTCGGCATGCGCGGATCGCGCGTCAAAAACATTGTGCGCGAACTAAACAACGAGAAGGTGGATATCATTCGTTGGAGTTCCGATCCGAAGGAGTTCGTTCTCGAAGCGCTCAAGCCGGCCAAGGTGAAGAACCTAACCTTCGATCCTGAGAAAAAGAGTGCGCAGATTTCGGTCGATGAAGATCAGCTTTCGCTCGCGATCGGGAAAAAAGGACAGAACGCACGTCTGACTTCGCGACTTACCGGTTGGGAGATTAACATCGACAGAGACACGTCGGCGACGACGGCGGTCGAACAAAAGGTTGCGCAAGCGGCTCAGACGCTCGCGGGAGCGTTACCGATTACGCGAGAGCAAGCGGTGACGCTGGTGAAATCTGGTTTCACAAACCTCGAAGGCTTGCACGCCGCCGATATTCAAGATTTGGTAGACATCCTTGGCGTGGACGAAGCAAAGGCGCGTGAAATTCACGACGCCGTCCATAAACAAGATGTAACGCAAGAAGCGGGCTCGGCTCAAGGGGCTTGAGCCATGAGTGAATTTCCAAAATGGCAACAAAGACAAAAGCAAAAACGGCGGCAAAGAAATCTGTCGCCCACAAACCAGTTGCCACGCATAGACCTGCCCCGGCCAAGGCGAAGGTTCCGAAAAAGAAAGTAGAAGCGCAGCCCAAACCGGCTCACGCACCGGCGCATGCGAAAACGCCGGTTCATCGCGCTGCTGAAGAAAAATCTCACGCAAAACCAACGGCCGTTCATCGTCCGGCGGTTGAAAGCGTCTCGTTAATCGACAAAAAGCAGCCGCAGAAAAAAGCTGCTGATGGCGAGATAAAAAAGAAAACGACGGTTCTTCCGCCGATCTCGCGAATTCGCGCCTCGTTGGAAGCACCGCCCGCACCGCCGCCAAAAAAAGAAGCACCCGCGCAAACTCCGGCACCAACAGATGGAGCAGTTGCAGAGCCCTCAGCAGAAGCGGAAGCTCCCGCGCAAAACGTCATTCATATCAAGCCGCCGATCATTGTGAAGCAGCTTGCCGCCGAGCTTGCTTTGAAACCGCATCAGCTCATCGCCGAGCTGATGAACTTCAACATTTTCGCGAACATCAATCAGACGATCGAGCCCGATATCGCGTCGAAGATCGCTGAGAGCCACGGTTTCGTTCTCGAAAAAGAACGCCGCGAAAAAGGCGCGGGCGTGCACAAGGTTGAGCAGGTCGTGGTCGCGCCGCCGCCGCCGGTCATTGAAAAAGCGGAGGAACTCAAACCGCGCGCGCCGATTATCACTTTCATGGGCCACGTCGACCACGGCAAAACGTCATTGATGGATGCGATCCGCAAAACCCGAGTCGCAGCTGGCGAAGCCGGCGGCATTACTCAGCACATCGGCGCTTACACTATTGATCACAAAGGACACAAAATCACGTTCATCGACACGCCTGGTCACGCCGCTTTCACCGCGATGCGGGCGCGCGGTGCGAACGTCACCGACATCGTCGTGCTCGTCATCGCGGCGGATGACGGCGTCATGCCGCAAACGATCGAGGCCATCAATCACGCCAAAGCCGCGCCGCACGTCGAGATCATGGTGGCGATCAACAAAGTCGATTTGCCATCTGCGAACATCGACAAGGTCAAGAAGCAGCTCCAGGAACGCGACCTGACTCCGGAAGATTGGGGCGGCAAAACTATTGTCTGCGAAGTTTCAGCAACGCGCGGAACCGGGATCGATCACCTGCTCGAGATGATGCTGCTGCAGGCGGAAGTGATGGATTTGAAAGCATCGCCCACTGCCAGACCGCGCGGCACCGTCATTGAAGCGCAGGTGGAACCGGGACGCGGCCCCACTGCCAGCGTGATCGTGCAAATGGGCACGCTCAAAGTCGGCGAGCCGTTTATCTGCGGAGATTACTCAGGCAAAGTGAAATCGCTGATCGACGACCAGGGCAAGCCGATTAAAGAAGCCGACCCTTCGACGCCGGTGAAAGTGCTCGGCTTTACCGGACTCCCAAACGCGGGCGACGAGTTCCTGGTGATGGAATCGGAGCGTGCCACGAAAACTTTAAGCGACGAACGCTTGCAGGAGAAACGCGCCGAGAAATTGAGCGTTCCTCAACGCGCGACGCTAGAAACTCTTCTTGAATCAGCCACCGGTAAAAAAATTCTCCGTCTCGTTTTGAAATGCGATACCCAGGGTTCGGTCGAAGCGTTGACCGCTGCGTTGAAACAAATCGAAAGCAAAAAAGTGGATCTCGAAATGATTCACGCTGGCGTCGGGCCGATTTCGGAATCGGACATTTTGCTCGCGAGCGCTTCGAACGCCGTTGTCGTTGGCTTCAACACCAAAGTCGAAAACATGGCTGTCTCGGCAGCGAAACGCGAAGGCGTTCAGATCAAGCTTTACAGCATCATTTACGAATTGATTGATCAGATTAGAGACGCGATGGCCGAATTACTCGAGCCGGAATTCCGCGAAACGGTCCTCGGTCACGCCGAAGTGAAACAAGTGTTCGAGCTGAGCAGGGGCATCGTGGCGGGTTGTTTGGTCACCGACGGCCGAATCGCTCGCACTGGTCGTGCCCGTGTCCTCCGAAAACGGCAACCGGTTTACGACGGCGGCATTTCAACACTCCGCCGTTTCCAGGATGACGTGAAAGAGGTCCGCTCCGGCTTGGAATGCGGCATTAAGCTTGGCGATTTCAGTGAATACCAGGTGGGCGATATCATCGAATGCTATCAGCTCGAGGCTATGGCCCAAAAACTCTGACGGGAATGAAAGGGCCACATGAAACATCGCATGCTGCGCGTCAACGAAGTCGTAAAACGGGAGCTGAGCGGAATCCTCGCGCGCGAAATCAGTTTTGAAGGGGCGCTTGTCACCATCAATCACGTTGACGTCAAATCCGACCTGAAGAGCGCGCATGTTTTTGTCAGCGTCCTCGGATCGGAAAAGGCTGAAAACGTAATGACGAGGCTCGAAGAGCATCGCGTTGCCTTTCAGGCCGAGCTCGCGCGTCGGGTCACCATGAAATTCACGCCCCATTTGCTTTTTCATCTCGATCAGTCGATCGCGCGTGGCTCGCGTGTCGTCGAAATTTTGCAGCAAATCGACGCCGACAGCGAAAAACACGAGTGAGCGCGGCCAAGTTCGAGCAGATCGGCCAGGCCTTGCGCGAAAATCAGCGGTTCGCTGTTCTTAGTCACGTTCGCCCGGACGGGGACGCGCTCGGTAGCCAACTTGGGCTTGGGCTTTCTCTAAGAAAACTCGGCAAAGAAGTTCGACTCTGGAACGAAGAAGGCATGCTTGAGAAATACAGTTTTCTTCCGAGCGCGAATCTGCTCACAAAACCGCCGGCCGGTCCGGAAGATGTCGATGTTGCCATCGCGCTCGACACCGCGATTCAGAATCGGCTCGGCACCGCTCTGCCCGCGGTCCGTTCCGCCAAGCTTTGGATCAACATCGATCATCACCCAAGCAATCCGGGTTACGGTGACCTTGTTTACATTGATCCGAAAGCGCCGGCGACCGGGCAGATTCTTTTCGAGCTGATCCGGAGCGAAAAATTTCCGATCGATGCTGCGATCGCGGAAAATCTTTACGTCGCTATTTCAACCGACACCGGTTCCTTTCAATATCCGAACACAACCCCACGAACTTTTGAGATTGCGGCTGAGCTCGCCCGCGCTGGCGTCGATATCGGCCGTGTCAGCCAATTCACTTACGAAAATTATCCGCGCCGTCGCGTCGAACTTTTACGCGATCTTCTCGGCACGATGCGGTTCGAGGCACACGATCGGGTCGCTAGTTTTAGTTTGAGTCTGGCGACGGCGAAGAAGCTCGCAGTCTTGCCGGAAGATAATGAAGGGCTCATCGATCATTTGCGCGCGATCCGCGGCGTTATTCTCGCCGTTTTCTTTGAGGAACTGCCCGACGGAAAAGTGCGCGTAAGCATGCGTTCAAAAAACGAAAAGGTGAACGTGTGCGCCATCTGCGAAAAATTTGGTGGCGGAGGACATGTTCTGGCCGCGGGAGCGCGCGTTCGCGGCACGCTCGCCGAGGTCGAAAAGAGAATTCTGGAGGAAGTTCGTGATGTCGTCAGTCGCGGCTCCTGACGGCGTCCTTCTCGTGGACAAAGCCGAAGGCATGACTTCGCACGATGTCGTCGCACTTGTTCGGCGGCAACTTGGAATTAGAAAAGTCGGCCACTGCGGAACGCTTGATCCGATTGCGACCGGGTTGCTTTTGTTAACGATCGGCCGTGGGACAAAAGTCCAGGATTTGCTGATGAGCGAAGACAAAGAATACGTCGGCACTCTTACGCTCGGCACAACCACCAGCACGCAGGATCGAGAAGGTGAAATCGTTGAGACACGACCGGTGCCTCAGTTGAACGAGTCCGAGATTCGAGCGGCATTTGAAAAATTTCGCGGCGATTTTTATCAAATGCCACCGATGGTCTCGGCCAAGAAACACGGCGGAGTCCCGCTCTACAAATTGGCGCGCCAGGGAAAGGTGGTGGAACGCGAGCCGCGCTTTGTCCACGTCTATCGCCACACCGTTGACCGGATCGGCCTGCCAGAGATCGATTTCAGCGTGGTGTGCAGCAAAGGCTTTTACGTTCGGACCTACGCGCACGATATCGGCGAAGTGCTAGGCTGCGGCGCGCATTTACAATCGCTCCGACGGACGAAGTCTGGGCGATTCGAGGTCGCGAATGCGATGACGGTTGCTCAAATCAAAGAGACGCCTCGCGAAGAAATCGCGCAGCGAATTCTTTCGCTTCCACAAGTTTCGCGGATGCGCGGCGCGTGAGGAAATGACCAAGCTCGAATGACGAATTCCGAATTAGTGACGAAGCACAAAGCCCGAAAACGTCCTCGCCCATTTCTTTGTCATTCGTCATTCGGGTTTCATTCGTCATTCGCCTGCCTCGCCGTAGTCCGACGAAGGCGGGTCATTGGTCATTCGTCATTCTTTTGATGGAAACGCTGCATTCCATCTCAGAGCTAGCTCGTTTGCCCGGACCGCTATTCTTGGCGATCGGCGTGTTCGATGGCGTTCACCGCGGTCATCAGGCCGTCATTTCAACTTCAGCCGTTCATGCGCGCGCCGCGAGCGGAACACCGGTCGTGGTGACGTTCGATCCGCATCCGGAAAAAGTTCTGCGACCGCAGACAGCCCCGCATTTGCTCAGCGCAACCCAGCACAAGATCGCCTTGATCCGCGCCTTGGGCGTGGAGCACTTGCTCATCATCACGTTCGACAAGGAGTTCGCCGCAACCGAGCCGGAAGATTTCGTCCAGAAACTTGTCGTTCACTCCAAACCGCTTCGCGAAATCTGTGTCGGCCACGAATGGTCGTTCGGGAAAAATCGCCGAGGCAATCTCGATCTTCTCAAAACACTTGGGACGCAATTCGATTTCGACGTCGTGGGAATTCCACCAGTCAAAATAATGGGCGCGGTCGTGAGCAGCACAGCAATCAGGCAGGCAATTGAAAAAGGCGAACTGGAGAAAGCTGCTCAAATGCTCGGCCGCGAATACACGATTCTCGGAACGGTGACGCACGGCGACAATCTTGGAAAAAAGATTGGGTTTCCGACTGCAAACCTAAGCGCGCACAGCGAGCAATTCCCGCCGAACGGCGTTTATGCCGCCGAAGCGCGGATCGAGGGCGAATCGCATCGCGGCGTAATTAATCTTGGGATCCGTCCAACCGTGAGCGGTTGGAAATCAAACCGCGTGCTCGAAATTCATTTGTTCGATTTCAATCGCGACATTTATAGTCACGATGTCGAGGTTCGCTTCTTGAAATTTCTTCGACCGGAAAAGAAATTTGAGAACCTGGACGCGCTGGTTCAACAGATCCGCCAGGATGTGAAAGAAGCGCGCTAAGTTTGACAATTATCTAAGTTGATATTTCGCAACGCCGACCTTTTTGATTCCCGAGACGCTTCTGCCAGTGCCGTTGAACCAGACGTAAAGGTTGGCACTCGGCACCATCAACTTTTTCGAGAGATCGCCGACGGTCATCCCATTTTTCCCAGCCGAGCGTAACGCGCGCAAGATTTTCTCTTTTAACGCGCCGCGTTTGCTTCGTCGGCGAACGGGCCCGCCAGGCGCGCGCGAAACAGTCACCGGCGCGCGTTGGTCGCCTTCTCGCGACGGAATGCCGAACTTCTCCTGAACACGGATCATTTCGCGATCGATTTCCTGGATTTGCGCCATCAACGCCTCTTTGCGCTCGCAGAGGCGAACAAGTTGCTTGAGGGTCGAGCTCGGGATGTTTGTTAGCATCCCTTAGTGTGAACCTTGGGATCGACAATGCAAATCTAAGTCGAATCTAAGATTGAAGGTGAGACGTCTTAGACATGGCGGCAAAGATGCCGCCGGCCATAACCAGCATGCCGCTGGCCAATGCAAACGCGACCACCCACAACGTCGGGATGGTTGTCAGCTTGAACATCTCGACCAGCAGAAAACGACCGCCGTCGGACAAAACATACGTCAGCGCGCTCGCAAAGGCACTCATTCCGACCAGAATTAGCGGGCGCAGAAATTGCCATCGCAATTGAGGCGTCGGTAATTGTTGGAGAACGCCCGCGGTGAAGCCGTCGTCCTCGATATAGGGCGCCGCTTCCTGCAGCTTCCGATCCAACCAATCTTGTTCAATCTGCTCGTTCATTTATTGCGCCCAGACCGCCAAAGTCTTCTTCAATTTTTCCCGCCCTCGCAATATATTTGTTTTGACCGTGCCAAGCGGAATGTCGAGCACCCGCGCAGCTTCGTCATGCGATAATCCGTTCTGGCAACAAAGCAAAACTGCCGAGCGCTCGTGCAATGGCAGTAAACTAAGTGCGTGCATAAGATCATGTCTTAGACCTGGATCGACAGTCTGTGGATCCTGCCCCGCCTGCCATTGTTCTTCATTAATACCGACCAGCTCTTTTCGTTTGCGGGCGTTTTCGCGAAAGCAGTTGTAGGCGATTCGGTAAAGCCAGGTGGAAAATTTCGCTTCGCCGCGAAAGCTCCGAATGTTTTTGTAGGCACGAATGAATGCATCCTGGGCCAAATCGTCCGCCAGCGCGAAATCACTCCGCGTGAGTTGGCGCAACAAACCGCGAACGGTCGATTGATGACGACGAACCAGCTCGCCATAAGCGTGCTGGTCGTCATCAACGAGAACTCGCGCGACAAGGCCGGCATCAGTGAGCTCCACATCAGCAGATTACGATGTCGGCGGCGCAGGCGGAATCTCGTTCTTCTTTTCGCCTTCCAGCTTCCAGACCAATAGGTAACCCAAACCGATCACGAACGGGATCACACCAATCGCCCACGAGCCGCCTTCCCAAGCGTTCACTGCTCCGAAGAAGAGCATGAGGCCCAGGCCGACCATGCAAAGCACAACACCGCGGCGCATGTCCGAGCGTTGCCGAACTGCCGGAGTCGGCGGCGCGAGCAATGCCGCCGGGATCGGCTGACCTTTCTCAGCCATGATCCGAATTGTTCGATGCATTGCGCGATTTTTCGAGAAACCAAAATACATGATCAGGGCAACGATCAGGACCGGCGCGCCGAAGATAGTCAGCATCGTGATGGCGACGATTGGAATGACGAATTCGGGAATGTCTTCTGACTTGATTTCGCCGAGATCTTTATCGCCATCGATCACAATTCCGTGCCGGCCGTGCAATTTTTTATCCAGCTTTTGATGTAGCTTGTCGGCCAGATTCGAGCCGGGCGACACGCTCGCCGTCGCGGAAGCCGACAGTGCCGGGGACGGAGCTGTCGGAGGAGGAGGCGGCGGTGGCGGTTGAGCCGGGGCCAGGGCCGCGACCGCAAGCACAATTGAGCAACTGCAGAGAGCCAATGTTTTCATATTCATCCTTTTGTAGTGAGATGCAGCCCGGCGCCGGTTTGGATTCAAAAAAATCCCCTGCCCGGGATATCAATCGGCGGCTCAACTGCCAATGAAAAAGGGAGCGGGTGACGAGACTCGAACTCGCGACGTCCTCCTTGGCAAGGAGGTGCTCTACCACTGAGCTACACCCGCGTCTTAAAGGAACAGAAATAATGGCGCAGCGGGCTCATTGCGCAACCGCAAATTCGATCCACTGGCAGAGAAGCAGACTAATGCAAGATTCTCTCCCATTACTTCGGTATTCGAACATTCCATTTCTCCCTCGCGTGAGGAATTTCGCGAGCTCGCGAAACGCGGCAATCTCGTGTCGCTGATTGTCGATCTCGTCGCCGATGTCGAAACACCAGTCTCCGCTTTTGCCAAGATCGACAATGGTGACCCGTGTTTTCTTTTTGAATCGGCGGAACGGAACGAAGAGCTCGGGCGTTTTTCTTTCATCGGATTCGATCCGCTCGCCGTTTTCAACAGCGCGGATTGTGAAGGCGATCCGTTAACGCAGCTTCAACAAACGCTCGCCCGCTTTCAGTTTGTCCCGCGCGCCGATGTTCCTCATTTTGTCAGCGGCGCCGTCGGCTACATCGGCTACGACGTTGTGCGCTTTTTCGAAACGACCGTTCCAATTCATTCGCGCGACGACCTGAAGATTCCGGAGATGGTTTTCATGATTCCGCGCATGCTGCTCGTTTTTGATCACCGTTTTCGAAAACTTCGGCTGATCTGCAACGCGCACATCCGGCCTTCGCTTGGAGCGCAGACCCAAGCAAAGACTATCCGCCGTAGGCTTGGCGAAGGCGGAGCCGACTCGACGCCGGGCTACGGCTGGCAGGCTCAAGCTTCCGCTGCAGACAATGCATACGATCAAGCCGAAGCGAGTCTAAAGATGACGCTGTTGAAGCTGAGCGAGTCGCGAGTGCTGGAACCAATCGACGCCAGACCCGCATCAAATCTTCCCTCGCCCGCGAGCAACACCACGCGCGCCGAGTTCGAGTCGATGGTCGTTAAAGCCAAGGAGCTGATCGCGGCGGGCGATATTTTTCAGGTCGTGCTGTCGCAGCGCTTCGAAACCGATTTCAACGGCCAGCCGCTCGATCTTTATCGAGCGCTTCGTTTCGGAAATCCTTCGCCCTACATGTTCTGCTTGCGTTTCGATCCAAACTTCGCGGTGCTCGGCAGTTCGCCAGAAGTTCATCTTCGCGTGCGCGATCGGGTTATCGAATTGCGCCCAATCGCCGGAACTTATCCGCGGGGAAAAGATTCGGCCGAAGATGAGCGGCTTGCGCGCGAGTTGATTGTCGATCCAAAGGAGCGCGCCGAGCACATAATGCTGATCGATCTCGGTCGCAACGATCTCGGCCGCGCGGCGGAGTTCGGCAGCGTTCAAGTCACCGAGCAAATGGTGATCGAGCGCTATAGTCACGTCATGCACATTGTCTCGCACATTGTGGCACGGTTGCGCGAGGACAAGAACGCATTCGATGCCATTCGCGCCACGTTTCCAGCGGGCACGGTGTCCGGCGCGCCGAAAATCCGTGCGATGCAGATCATTGCCGAATTGGAAAAAGCGCGCCGCGGGTTTTATGCCGGCATTGTCGGCTATTTCGGGTTCGACGGATCGCATGACAGTTGCATCGCAATCCGGTCGATCATTTTGAAGAACGGGCAAGCTTTTTTCCAGACTGGCGCCGGTATTGTAGCCGATTCCGATCCCGCGCGAGAATTTGAAGAGTGCGTCAACAAGGCGAAAGCGATGCTCGCGGCCATTGCGCGCGCAACGATTCCATGAAACTGCTCGTAATCGATAACTACGATTCGTTCACCTACAATCTCGTCCAGCTTTTCGGCGAGATGGACGTCGATCTTGTGGTGAAGCGAAACGACGAAATTTCGGTCGATGAGATTAAGAAACTTAAACTCGATCGAATTTGCATTTCTCCGGGACCCGGTCGCCCGGAAAATGCCGGCGTCAGCTCCGAGTTGATTCGTGAATTGGGACCGCGCGTTCCGATTCTCGGCGTTTGTCTTGGTCATCAATGCATCGCCCAGGTTTTTGGCGGCGAAATTGTGCGGGCAGAAAAATTAATGCACGGCAAGACGTCGGAAATTCGTCACCAAGGCCGTGGCGTTTTTGCAGGTTTAGCCGAGCCGCTCGAAGCAACGAGATATCATTCGCTGATTGTTCGGCGTGAATCGTTCCCCGCTTCACTCGAAATCACAGCGCAGACTGATGACGGCGAGATTATGGGACTGCAACATCGACACTTCCCGATCCACGGCGTGCAATTCCATCCCGAATCGATCCTGACGACCGAAGGACGTAAGTTGCTCGCGAATTTTCTGCGGGTTTAAGCGCCGTTGCGCGAGATCACGTCGTGGATTTGGCGAACTTCACGCACCATTTGTTCGTATTCGTCGAACATTAGCGATTGCGCGCCGTCGGAAAGCGCTTCGTCGGGCCGGCCGTGCACTTCGATCATTAGACCATCCGCGCCAACCGCGACACCGGCGCGCGCAAGCGGCGTGACCATGTAGCTACGACCGGTTCCGTGCGCAGCATCGACAATTATCGGCAAATGCGAAATCCGCCGCACCGCCGGAACGGCGGCCAAATCCAAAGTGTTCCGCGTGTGCTGGGCGAATGTACGCACCCCGCGCTCGCACAAAACGATGTTGTAATTTCCCTCCGCCATCACGTATTCGGCCGCGAGCAACCATTCTTCCAATGTCGCGGCCATTCCGCGTTTCAAGAGCACCGGCAATTTCGAGCGACCGACCCGCCGAAGCAGAGTAAAATTCTGCATGTTGCGCGCGCCGACCTGAATCATGTCGGCATATTTCTCGACAAGATCGACATTGGCTTCATCAAGCGCTTCGCTGACGATCTTCAAACCAAATTCCTTCCGAATGTCGGCAAGAATTTTCAGTGCGGCTTCGCCAAGACCAGAAAAAGCGTAGGGAGACGTGCGAGGTTTGAATGCGCCGCCGCGGAAAAATCTCGCGCCGCTGCGCTGAACGACGTCCGCTATCGCAAACGCTTGCTTGCTGTTTTCAATCGCGCATGGCCCGGCGATAATCGCGAGCGAGCCGTCGCCGATTCGCGCGCCGTCGCCAAGATCGACAATCGTGCGGTCGGGCCGCAGATCGAGCGTAATCAATTTGTAAGGCTTGGTGACGCGGATTGCTTCCGAAACGCCGGGAAGATTTTCAAAATGCGAAAGATCGACCGCGCCCTGATTGCCAGTGACTCCGATCGCGGTTCGGTTCGCGCCCGGCATAACGTGTGCGCGGAAGCCGAGCGATTCGACCACGCGAACGACGTTGTCGATCTCGCCCTTGCCGGCGCTGGCGTTCATTACGATGAGCATGGCGTGAAAGGCGTTTACTTACCGGGAATTATACCCTTCGGTCAAATTTAACCCACCTCTTTTGCTTCCGGTTCGAACATTATCGGAGGCAGGACTCGCTCAATCTCGGCCCGATGCTCCTCGTATTGTGGCGGTAGCTTCAAATTTTCGCCAAGATGTTCGACCGGTTCGTCCGCTGTAAAACCGGGACCTTCAGTGGCGATTTCGAACAGAATTCCGCCGGGCTCCCGAAAATAGATGGAATGAAAGTAAAAGCGATCGATCACCGGCGTGACGTTCAGATCAAGCGCAACCAGCTGCTTTCGCCAGCGCAATTGTTCCTTTTCGTTCGCGCAGCGAAACGCGATGTGATGCACCGTGCCGGCGGAATTAACTCCGAACTGTCCATCAGCGCGTTCGACCAAATCTACCTGCGCGCTGGTGGATTTCGAATTTGATGAAAATCGCCGCCGCGACCCTTCTTCAGCGGTTAATTCAAAGCCGAGATTTTTAAGCAGCTCTTCAGTTGGTTTGGCCTGCTGGACCTCAAGCGTCGGCGCGTGAAATCCATGAATCGCAAATTGATGCGGCACTTCGCTTTCGTATTTAAGATCGACATCGTCCAGTTGCTCGGACTCGATCAGCTCCAGCAACAATCCGTCGGGATCGGTTAAGCGAATGGCGGGTGCTTCATAACGCGCTGGGATTTTTTCGCAGAAGAGGCGATGCTCCGCGAAACGCGACTTCCAGTAATCGATTGATCCCCGCGGAATGGCAAAGCTTCCTGCAATTACCTGCCCCGTTCCGCGCGAGCCCCGGCGGGCGCCGGGCCATGCGAAAAACGTAATCGCCGTTCCCGGTCGGCCGCTCCGATCGCCGAAATAAACGTGATAAGTCGAAGGATCGTCGAAATTCACGGTGCGCTTGGCAAAACGCAGCCCGAGGATCTGGGTGTAAAAATCGACGTTGCGCTGAGGATCGCTCGCGATGGCAGTGATATGGTGAATGCCGCGAAGTTTCATTAGATAAGGTAAAGGCTAACAAGTTTCCGGGCACTAACTCAACGCATGTATTTGTGGCGACGACTGGCGAGTCAGAAGTGGTGGAGGGACAACGAAGACCAGTTGCTCGCGGTCGCGGGTAATGGACTGGCGATTATCGAACGGCCCGGCTGCAAACGATTACACCTTGAAGTGCCTTGCCGATCCCGAAACGGTGCCCAAACGCTCGCACGAGAATTCGGCGGAGGAATTGAAAAGCTTCCGGGCGATTGGTTGAGGCGATTTTCGCGGAACCACAAAGGCAAACCACTCACAATCGGTCAACGACTCGTTATCACCAATGTGGGAGGGACCTCAGTGTCCCGAGTCCGGGCCGGACGGGCAAAGTCGCGGCGCCAAGGCCGCTCCCACATTATTATTCCCGCTGGCGCAGCTTTCGGCACCGGCGAACACGCAACGACCGCGATGTCGCTGCGACTACTCGAGCAGTTGACGCGAAACTGGAAGCCAAAGTGGTCGATTGTCGATCTTGGAACGGGCAGCGGAATTCTGGCGCTGGCCGCGAAATGTTTTGGAGCAACGCGCGTCGTTGGAATCGATAACGATCCGATTGCGATCTCGACGGCAAAAGCAAATGCACGCGCAAACAAGATTGGCAACGTGGAATTTTGCATCGGCGACGTACCCCGTTGGAAATCTTGGGCCAGGAGCCGCCTTCGCCGGGGCTACGGCGGCCAAGTCGACGTCGTCACCGCAAATCTGTTCAGCGAATTACTAATTGAGAGTCTCCCGATCCTCAAAGGTGCACGCTGGCTGATTCTTTCCGGGATTTTGCGCGAGCAGGAACACGATGTAACTCGCGCGCTCAAGCGCAATAAGATCGACATTATGCAGCTGCGCCAACGCGGAAAGTGGGTTGCGATTCTGGCCGCGGTCGGGTAGGTTCGGCGACCCTTTAGCGGCTACGGTTTTCTGCATAAAACGCGGTTTAATCTTAAGCCGCGGGCAAAACGTACATGCAGACCGAGGAACTTTCCTACGCCATCGTTACGCCGTATTCGATGCGCAAATCGCGCACCGGCGGGATCCTTGCGCGCCTGATTTCACGCACCGGTCTGGATCTGGTGGCAGCGCGCATGTTCGTGCCGAGCGAGGAACTGATCAGGCGTTACGCCCAGACGATTGTGAGCGAAACGGAACCGGGTCATCGCGCTACACAGGAATTAATCAGGGAGTATGTCCTGAAAAATTTTACCGGTGAAAAGCAAGGACAGCGAGCACGCATCTTATGTTTGATTTTTCGAGGTGCCAGTGCCGCAGAAAAAATGCGCAACACCGTCGGTCACATTTCTCACGAGGAGACGAGCGGTGAAACGATCCGCGATACCTTCGGCGATTACATTACGGACGAAGCGGGCAAAGTTACTTACTTCGAGCCGGCGGTCGTCGCGGTCTTCGATCCCAAGGCGATCGAGCGCGATTTAAAACTTTGGGCCGAATTTTCAGACCGCGACGGCGGCGTTCTCGATCAAGCAGTCCAATTTCCCAAGGACGCGAAGGTCGAAAAAACTCTCGTTTTGATTAAGCCGGACAATTTCAAATTTCCAAATGTGCGACCGGGCGGAGTGATCGAAGTTTTTTCGCGGACTGGTCTCTACATCGTCGGTTTTAAAGTGCACCGAATGAGTGTGGCGGAAGCGGAAGATTTTTACGGCCCGGTGCTGCCGGTGTTGCAGGAAAAATTAGGGCACAACAAGGGACGCGATGCGTGGGAAGACATCGTCGAATTTATGGCCGGCGCGCGCCCGAGCGACACGCTTCCGGAAAAACGGGATGCGCCCGGCACGGAAAAATGCATCGCCCTTGTTTATCAAGGCGAAGACGCGGTCCGGAAGATTCGCGAGGTCCTCGGCCCAACTGACCCGGCGAAAGCGCCGCCGGGCTCGATTCGAAAAGAGTTCGGCCAGACCATCATGATCAATGCTGCGCACGCGTCCGACTCGATTGAGAACGCGAAGCGCGAAATGGCGATTGTCCGTGTCGAAGAGAATAATTTTAAAGCTTTGATTGAAAACTTTTACGGCCGCCAATAGTGTGCGCTCCCTGAATTAAAACGAACAAGATCGACATGGAAATTTCTGAACGCGCTGCCCAACTGACTCCGTCGCTCACCCTTTCGATCGACAGCAAAGCCAAGGCGATGAAGGCGGAGGGAATCGACGTTTGCGGCTTCGGCGCGGGGGAACCGGATTTTGATACGCCGGAGCACATCAAAGCCGCGGCGATCGAGGCGTTGCAGGCCGGTTTCACAAAATACACCCCGAGCGCAGGCATTCCGGAATTGCGCGCGGCCATCGCGGAAAAATTAGCGGCGGATAACGGACTAACGTATCGCGCCGGTCAGGTGATCGTGAGTAACGGCGCTAAACATTCCTGTTACAACGCTATTTTAGCCACCTGTCAGCCGGGCGATGAAGTGATTATTCCCGCCCCGTATTGGGTCAGTTATCCCGAGATGGTGCGGCTCGTTGGAGCCGAGCCGGTGATCGTCCCGACGATGGAGCGCAACCATTGGAAGATGCGGCCGGAGGATTTCCAAAACGCAATGACGCCGCGAACGAAAATGTTAATCATGAACAGTCCATGCAATCCGACCGGCTCGGTTTACACCCGCGAAGAACTGGAGGCCATTGTTGAAGTGGCCAGCGGAGAAGATATTTACATTTTGTCCGACGAAATTTACGAGAAACTCGTTTACGACGAGGCCAAGCACGTCAGCATCGGGTCGCTCTCGAAAGAAGCTTACGACCTGACGATCACCGTCAGCGGATTCAGCAAATCGTACGCGATGACGGGATGGCGGCTCGGTTTTCTGGCGGCGCCGGAAGCAGTGGCGAAGGCGGTCGATTCAATTCAAAGCCACACCACAGCAAACCCCTCTTCGTTCTCACAGCGTGGCGCACTCGCCGCGTTGAAGGGCGATCAGCAATCAGTCGCTGACATGCGCGAAGAATTCGACATGCGCCGCAATTACATGATTGATCGTCTTTCGAAAATTCCAAACGTGACCGCAGTGAAGCCGCAGGGCGCGTTCTATGTTTTGGTGAATGTCAGTCAGCTCGGACTGACTTCGCAAAATTTTGCCGATCGACTGCTCAGCAAATCAAACGTGGCTGTCGTGCCCGGGGCAGCATTTGGTGACGACCGAACTATTCGACTCAGCTACGCCACCAGCATCGACATCATCAAAAAAGGTCTCGATCGGTTTCAGGATTTCTGTCGGACGCTGTAATCCGTCATCCCGAATCGCGAAGACGATGAGGGATCCCACAGTCGTAGAGCACGGCACACTTCAGATCAAAAACGAGGGACGCGTGGAATACGCGACGGGCATCGCTTTTTGCGTGACCGACGGGCTTTGGGGAGATTTCTCGCTCCGCTTGGAATGACAGAGTAAAGAAATCTGCAATGAGTTACCTCGCGCTCATTCTTCACGCGCACTTGCCCTTCGTTCGGCATCCGGAGCACGAACATTTTCTCGAGGAAGACTGGCTGTTCGAGGCCATTACCGAGACTTACATCCCGCTCCTGCAAATGATGCGACGATTGGTGAACGACAACATTCCGTTCAAGCTCACGATGTCGCTCACCCCGACGCTGTGCACGATGTTGCAGGACGATCTGCTCCGCCAGCGTTACGTCCGGCATCTCGATCTTCTCATCGATCTCGCGGCGCGTGAGCGAAAGCGAAATCGAAATCAGCCGGAGCTTGCCGAATTGGGCGAGTTCTACTTCGAATTATTTTCAGAAGGCCGCCGGTTCTTTGTTGACGAATGGAATGGCGATTTGCTTGTGGCGTTTCGACAATTACGCGACGCGGGTGCACTCGAAATCATCGGCTGCGCAGCGACACATGGTTTGCTGCCGCTGATTCAACAGCAATCCCGCCAAGCGGCGCGCGCGCAGGTTCTCATCGGTCGGGACGCGCATGTCGATGTTTTTCATGCCGAGCCAACCGGTTTTTGGCTGCCCGAATGCGCCTACGCGCCCGGAATCGACACGATTTTGCAAGAAGCGAATGTCCGTTGGTTTGTTCTCGACGCGCACGGTTTGTTGTTTGGAACTCCGCAACCGCAACGCGCGATTTATGCGCCGTGTTACACGCCGGCAGGTCCGGCTGCTTTCGCGCGCGATCGCGATTCGAGCCGCCAGGTTTGGAGTGCGGAGGAGGGTTATCCGGGCGATCCGGCGTATCGGGAATTTTACCGCGACGTCGGATTCGATCTTCCGCTCGAGCATTTGGGGCCGATCGCGCGCGGTGTGCGAAAATTTTCCGGGATGAAATATCACCGCATCACCGGACGCAAAGCGGAGAAGCAACTTTACGATCGGGCTGAGGCCGAAAAAGCTGCTGATGCGCATGCCGCGCATTTTCTGGAACAACGGCGCGCGCAATTTCGGCAGCTCGCGGCCCTCGATGTCGATCCAATCATCATTGTGCCGTTCGACGCAGAACTGTTCGGCCATTGGTGGTTTGAAGGGCCGCGCTTTTTCGAATCGTTCATTCGCAAGGCGGCGTTCGACCAAAAAGATTTTTGCCTAGGGAGCCCTAGCGAATATTTGGCAGCGCACCTGACCCAGCAAACGATCGAGCCGGCAGCATCAAGCTGGGGCGATAAAGGTCATCTCGAGGTCTGGATCGACAAAAACAATTCGTGGATTTATCCGCACCTGCACGCCGCGGCGCAGCGGATGACCAAGTTGGCGAGTGCACACGCGAGCGATTCAAGCGAAGCGACCGACCGCGTTCTCAAACAACTCGCGCGCGAACTTTTGCTGGCGCAATCGAGCGATTGGGCATTTCTAATGAGAACCGGAACCGCCCGTGAGTACGCAACTAAGCGCACGATCGATCACCTCAGCCGCTTTAATCAATTGCACGACCAGTTCGAGACCGGACAATTGGATGAAAAATTTCTGGCCGACTGCGAATGGCGCGACAATCTTTTCCCGAACATCAATTGGCGCTATTATATCTGATCCACTTCTCATTCCGAGCGAAGTCGAGGAATGGAGCGAGTGGGACGAGCGACATGAACGGTTGCGCCGCGAGGGTAGCGGCGAGAGAGTCGGGAGACGAACGAGTTCAATCGATTCCGGTTAACCAGAAATATTTAGAGGTGTCTCGAATCCGCTCGACATGGCAAAAGCAATTCATTTCACGTTCTTAATTGTCTTCTTGGCGACGTCCGTCTTGTTTGCACAAGAATCGCCGTCGCCAACTCCGACTTCTTCACCGACAGCGGAGCAGACGCCGTTACCGTCACCATCAGCATCGGCGGCAAGAACTGTTCAGCTCCGGTTCGTTCCGCCACCAATGGAAGGAACGATCAGCCTCGGGATTTTTGATTCGAACGACAAACTCGTCCGCGTTCTCCATCGCGAATCCAAGATCGACAACTTCACGATCGACGAAAACGCGCTGCGCACGACCTGGGACGGCAAGAACGATACCGGCGAAGATTTGCCACCCGGAAAATATCGCGCGCGCGGTTACATGGTTGCGCAATCGAAGATCGACAACCTCGGAAAAGAAGCAAATTCGCCGAATGAGGCATCCGACCATGTTTCAGTAAAGCTAGTAATGAATCCGCTGGTTAATGACACGCGTTCGGTTGTCGAGATTGCAGTCGGCCTCGACGCAGATGGCGATTTTCTCGAAACAACGGACGGCTTGCCCCTCCGCGCTATCAGCGGAAAACCTGGTGATGCACCTAACGCTTTTAATTCCATACTTAAGCGAGCACGCCTTACAAAGAGCGGCGAACATGCCGTAGATGTTTGGGAGGATTGGCCGCACGGCGTATACCACATACGTGTATCGAACATCGACAAGATGATGGCGTTTGATTGCGGGTTTTTTGAGCTGAAGTAACGCCGCTGGTCAGAATCGGAAATCTTTGTTTAGTTAGGCGTCATGGCTTCCGCGCCTGAATTTCAACACACTTTATCTAAAGCGGCCGGCTTCAGCGGGACATCGCTGCACACCGGTGAAAAAGTATCATTGAAGTTGCATCCCGCACCGGCCGACCACGGGATTAAATTCAAGCGCAAGGATTTGCCGGACGAGCCGACGATCGATGCGAAGATCGACAATCTCAAGATGGTCGAACGCGCGACCACGATCGGTGAAGGATCAATGCGCGTGCACACGGTCGAGCATGTGCTGGCAGCGCTGTCGGCGATGGGCGTGGACAACGCGATCGTGGAAATGGACGCGAACGAACCGCCGATCGGCGATGGCAGCGCGAAAGCATATGTCGATGTAATCAAACGCGCCGGCGTCTCGGCGCAGGAAGCGCCGCGAAAATTTTTCCACGTCCGCGAGCCGATGCACGTCGAAACGAAAACCGGCGCGATGCTCATCTTGTTGCCGGACGACAACGGTTTCCGCGTTTCGTGCACCCAAGCCGGACCGAACAATCGTTTCACGCAATTTTTGTCGACCGATATCGTGCCGGCGCTTTTTGAACGTGAGATCGCGCCGGCGCGGACGTTTGTTTACTACGAAGAGGTCGAGTCGCTGATCGAGAAAAACTTAATCAAAGGCGGTAGTTTGGAAAACGCGGTCGTCGTGCGCGGCGACGCGGTCCTGAGCAAAGAGCCGTTGCGTTTCCAGGACGAATTCGTCAGACACAAAATCCTCGATATTGTCGGCGACCTCGCGCTTGTCGGTTGCCGCATCCGTGGCCATCTCATCGCGGTCAAGCCCGGCCATGCGGCGAATGCAGAATTAGCTCGCGCGATTGCAAAAGAACAATCGCGCCGGGACGCGTTGACGCTGCCGCGCGTCGTCCCGAAAGGCGACGGCGGACTCGACAGCGAAGAGATCATGCAAATTTTGCCGCATCGTTACCCGTTTTTGATGGTCGATCGAATAGTGAGCTTCGATGAAAGCGGAACGAAATGCGTCGGCGTTAAATCAGTCACGATCAACGAACCGTTTTTCCAGGGACACTTTCCCGGTCATCCGGTGATGCCGGGCGTGATGCAAGTGGAAGCGATGGCGCAGGTCGCAAGCTTGTTGCTATTCAAGCTCGCGAAAACGAGCAGCCGCATCGGTTATTTCATGAGCGCGGACGATGTGAAGTTTCGTAAGCCCGTGATGCCGGGTGACACGATGTTTATTCACGCCGAGCTGACCAAGGCGCGCGGCGAACGATTAGCGAAAGCGAAATGCCACTGCGTGGTGAACGACGCGATCGTTTCCGAAGGGGAATTGATGTTCACGTTTCTCGATAGATGAGCGACGTGCAGATTCATCCAACGGCGATTGTCGATCCTAGCGCGGAGATTGGTGCGGGAACAATCGTCGGCCCGTACTGCCTCATCGGCGCGAATGTCGTGATCGGCGCGAATTGCTGGCTGCAACATCACGTCACGCTGCAAGGACCAATGCGCGCAGGCGCTAAGAATAAATTTTATGCCTACTGCTCGATCGGTCAGCAAACACAGGACCTTAAATACGCGGGCGAGCCGACGTATTTGGAAATTGGCGATGAAAATTCGTTTCGCGAATTCGCGACCGTGAACCGAAGCACGTTGAGCGATGGAAAGACCCGAGTAGGCAGTCGCGGAAGTTTTCTGGCCTATAGTCACATTGGCCACGATTGCACGGTTGGAAACGAAGTTGTCTTTTCCAACAACGGAACACTGGCGGGGCACGTGCAGGTTGGAGACAACGCCGTCATAGGTGGTCTGACCGCGGTCCATCAATTTTGCCGCATCGGTCGCTTCGCAATCACCGGTGGCTGCTCAAAGATCGTCCAGGATGTTCCGCCGTTCATGATCGCCGACGGGAATCCGGCGGAGATTCGCGGCGTCAATCTCATTGGCCTGGAACGGAAAAATTTTCCGACCGAAAACGTCAAATGGATCAAAGACGCGTTCCGCCTGATCTACCGCTCTAAATACAATACCGCCCAGGCGCTGGAAGCGGTTGGAAAGGAGCTGTCACAAAGTGAAGAGGTCCGCGAAATTGTTGAGTTCATCGAAAACAGCGAACGCGGAATCATTCGTTAGGCGCTCGTTATCATCTTGAGCGTAAGCAAAGGATCTCACCCACGGAGCGAACGTCACGCTAAGGAAACGGTGTGATTCATCAGCTTTTAGAAGACTCCTCGCTCCGCTCGGAATGACCCGGAGCGAGCCGAGGGGGATTATTTATTAGGCAGATAGCGGATCTAGCGAGGGCGCGGCGTCGGTCTCGGTGTCGGCGTCATTGATGCGCCCCGCACTTCCTGCTCGAGAGTTCTGAGCAGTGGGGCAGCGGGAGCGTCGCCTGCAACTCGTAGCGCGCTGCGCAACAGGTCAATCCCCCGTTTCGGCTTCTTTAGTTTGCTCCATGCGTCCGCTTCCTCGATCACGACCCGCAAAATGTCATCGCGATTGGAATAACAGGTGCGCGCTTCGCCGAAGTAGCTCGTAGCCGCAGCCAAATTTCCGTCGCCGATCTCCATCAGTCCAAGATCTTCGAGCATCGGACAATTGTGCGCCCGCGATGCGGCCTGCCGCGCGAGGGAACGATATTGCGCCAATGCGCTCGAAAAATTCTGCACCGCGAAATCGTGGTACATTTTCCAAGAGTCCTTTTTTGGAGAATCGGCCGCGGTTTCAATCTGCAACCATAACGCGTACGGGCGATATAATGGATCGCCGACCATCACCGACATCCAGGAGAGAACTTCGATCGAGGAATAGGCGCTCTCGGCAAAAGTGAAACCGTGGAGCAAGCGGTCGTCGAAAATATTCAGATGCGCCGTGAATTGGAGGTAAGGCTCGTAAACATTACCGATACTGGCCGCGGCGCCCCGCGAAAGGAGAGGCGCAACCCAGTTCGCATTCGGGTCGCGCAAAGTCATCGCGCTGAAAGAGTGGATGTGAACCGCGACTGCGCCCGGTAAAAAATGGAACTCAGGTTGCGCGAAAGGGCCGGTCACTTTTTCCGTTCGCCAACCGTAATAAAGCGCGCAATCGGTTATTGGATAACCATCCGGGAAAACTGCTGGTGAATTATCATGAACGACTGGCACTCCAACTTTGTGCAGCTGCACCGGAATTTCCGCGAGCCATTGGTCGCCAACCGCGTAACCGGCCGAGGTCTCGTGTGCCTCATCGACGTAGGCGCGGCCCCACAGTCCCCTTTTTTCAGTCGCAATCGAATCGACAATCATTCGGCGCACGGTTTCGGCTTTTGGCGCATCAAGCCTGCAAACCAGCAATAGAACGGGGTTATCGACGTCGCCGATTGCCTTGAAGCTCTGGAAATATGGATTCCGCAGCGGACCGGAAATGTGCCGCGAAAATAAACCCAGACTTGCCAGCTCCGAATCGACTGACGCTTCGTTGCGGCTGCTGACAGCACCGCCGGCCGATTGATCGCCCGGGTATGGACCAGCCGTTGGTTTGATTTTCAGCGGCACGCCTTTGATTAGCGCGACAAACCGAATCGACGTGCTCATCACGGCTGTTTGTTGCTCAGGCGTTTCCCGGAGGGTCCACCACTTTCGTGTTTTGAAAGCCTCACGCAGCGGCTCGGCGATGTTTGCATCGTATTCCTCACGGCTAATTTCTTCGTCCGTCGAGCAAGTCAGGCCGACAATGTGATCGGACGCGATGCCGCGTTGCTGGGCGTAAAATCTCGCCAGCTCGGGCGAATCGACGGCCGCTTTGTTGTAAACGATAATGGTTGATGCAGCGAGCGGTTGCTCGGCCGCACGAGCATCGATGACGAGCATAAGGACGAGCACGACTAAAGATCGACAGCGCTTCATCGAGAAATTGAGCTTTCGGAGTTGAAAGTTGGGTGGCGAGTGTTTGAAATCTTCAACAGCGCCGCACTCTCAACTCTCAACTCTCAACTCTCAACCTCTGCATGCCTGCTATTCTGAATCTGCTCCGAATCAAAAACCTCGCGCTCGTCGAAGAACTCGAGTGGCAGATTGCGCCTGGGTTCACTGCGATCACGGGTGAGACCGGCGCGGGCAAATCGATCATCATCGGCGCGCTCCAGCTTTTGCTTGGCGAACGCGCGGACAAATCGCTCATCCGCACCGGCGCCGACACTTGCACAGCGGAAGCGATTTTCACTGGCGAAGAATTGCAAAAACTGAATCCGCAACTGATTGAGACCGGCGTCGAACCGTGCGCGGATGATCTTATCGTTAAGCGAACACTTTCCGCCGCGGGCAATAATCGTCAGTTCATCAACGGCTCGCCCACGACATTGTCGATCTTGAAAAGCATCGGTGACGCATTGGTCGATCTCCACGGCCCGCACGATCACCAGTCGCTACTGTCGCCGGACAAGCAGCTCGATCTCCTCGATTCGTTCGCTCGCGCTGAAGAGCGGCTCGAGGAATATCGAAAAGATTTTCGGGAATTGCAGACGCTCACAGCTGAACACGCCGCGCTCAACACGGCTGAAACCGCGCGCGAACAGGAGCTCGATCTCCTTCGTCATCAAATCACTGAAATTGATTCGGCAAATCTCGTCGCCGGCGAAGAGGAAGAGATTGAGACGCGCTACAAACTAAGCAGCAGCGGCAAACGGCTGATCGAACTGGCGAGTGCGGCGGCAAACAAACTTTCAGAGGCCGACGAATCGGTCCTGTCGCAGCTCGCGGAAACGCAACGGCTGCTGCGCGAGCTGGAGAAGATCGACATCTCCACCGCACCGCTTGCTTCCGAACATGCTGCCGCCGTCGTGCAGCTGTCCGAAATTGCGCGGTCGCTTTCCAACTATGCCGAAAAACTGGATCTCGATCCCGAACAACTCGCGGGACTTGAGCAGCGCGTTTCACTTTTCGAAACATTGAAGCGGAAATACGGCGGCTCGATTGTAGAAGTGATTGACTTCGGCCGGCGCGCCGCCGAACGAATGCAGAAAATCGAAGGACGCGACGCGGAGCTGGAGCGCCTTGCCAAGGAAATCGAAAAAATTCGCGGCCAAATGAATCGCGCGGGCGACGCGCTGAGCAGACTGCGCGCGAAAGCTGCGCCCAAACTTTCCGAAACGATCCGAAAGAACCTTGTCGATCTTGGATTTCGCCAATCAGAGTTCGAAGCGAAGCTCAGTGCGCTGGACGAACCACGCGCGAGCGGCTTCGATTCGGTCGAGCTGCTTTTCTCGCCGAATCCCGGCGAACCGTTAAAGCCGTTGCGCGCGATTGCATCGAGCGGCGAAATCTCGCGACTTATGCTGGCGATCAAATCAGCGCTGGCTGCACACGATGCGATTCCGCTTCTCGTGTTTGATGAAATCGATACCAACGTCGGCGGCGAGATCGCGCACGCGGTGGGAGCGAAGATGCAGACGCTCGGGCGAGAGCATCAGCTCATTTGCATTACCCACCTCGCGCCAGTCGCGGCAGCTGCTTCATCGCATTTTGTCGTGACCAAAGACGTTGTTCGCGGCCGTACCTTTTCCAATTTGCAACCAGTCACCGGCAAAGCGCGCCGCGAAGAAGTCGCGCGCATGCTCGGCGGCAAAAGTGAATCGGCACTCCAACTCGCAGCGAGTTTGCTGAAGAAGCGCGCATAATCACCACGAAGATCACGAAGGACACGAAGATGGAATTTGATGAGTTGTCTCGGAACGTGATCGGATGCGCGATTGAAGTTCACCGAGCTCTTGGGCCGGGTTTACTTGAGTCGACATATCGCCAATGCCTGGCCTGCGAATTGTCGCAGGCCGCCATTCCATTTCAGATGGAGTTGCCGCTGCCGGTTCGGTACAAAGATGTGCTGCTGGATTGCGGCTATCGGATCGACTTACTTGTGAGCGGCGATCTCATCGTTGAGATCAAGAGCGTCGAAACGCTTCTACCGATCCACCAAGCCCAGATCCTGACTTACATGCGCTTGGCCAAGATTCCGCTCGGCCTGCTGATCAACTTCAACGTCACAAAACTACAAAACGGCATAAAACGTTTGGTTCTATAAAATTCTTCGTGCTCTTCGTGTCCTTCGTGGTTTGAAATCAAATTACTTTTTCACCGGTCCGAGCGGCAGCATGACTTTGCCGAACAATTCGTTCAGCACCTGCGCGAGGCCGGTGTAGACCGCGGAGAAGCCGCAGAAAATTCCTTCGTAGCCGGTGAAATGTTTGAAGCCGGGGCTCGCATTTGTGAAATCGCCGAAGGCCAGCAGAAAAAATAAAATCGCGAGAGTGCCGAAGACGATCTGTAACGCGCGATTGAGTCGCAGCGTCCCGATAAACATCACGAGCGTAAACAGTCCCCACATTGCGAGATATGCCGCCATCGCGGTGTCGTTCGAGGCCACGCCCCAACCGAGTTTTGTTAGGACAATCATGGCTACGAGCGAAAGCCAGAACAATCCGTAGGAAACGAAAGCAGTGGTGGCGAAGGTATTGCCTTTCCGCCATTCCATCATGCCAGCGATCACTTGCGCGATACCGCCATAACAAATGCCCATCGCCAGAATCATCGCGTTGAGTTCATAAAAGCCGGCGTTGTGAAGGTTTAGCAGCACCGTGGTCATGCCGAAACCGAGAAGACCGAGCGGCGCGGGATTGCCAGTTGTATCGCGGGTGTCGGTCATGTTGCGAGTCTGGCGAAACTGAGATCGACAATGCAATCACAAATCGGCTGGAAGTGGCCGATCGCGACGGCTAAAACGTTCGCGTGCTAAATTATATTTGGCTCGCGCTGGTGTTGCTCGCGGTCGCGATCGGTGGCTGGAACGATCGGCTCAAGGATGTGACCGGCGGCGCGCTTGATGGCGCGAAGACCGCGGTGACGATCGCGCTCGGTTTGTGGGGAATCATGGCGCTGTGGCTGGGCGTGATGCGATTGGCCGAGCGCGCGGGACTCGTTCAGCGCATCGCTTACGGGTTGCGGCCGTTGATGCGGCGATTGTTTCCGGAAGTTCCGCCGGACCATCCGGCGATGGGTTCGATGTTAATGAACATGGCGGCGAACATGCTCGGACTCGGCAACGCTGCGACGCCGCTCGGATTGCGCGCAATGCGCGATTTGGAATCGTTGAATCCGCGACCCGGCGTCGCTTCGAACGCGATGTGCACTTTTTTGGCGATCAACACCAGCTCGGTGCAATTGATTCCAGCCACGGCGATCGCGATTCTGGCCGCGGCCGGATCGGCGCGACCAACCGTGATTGTCGGTACTGCATTTTTCGCAACGCTTTGCGCGGCAACGGTCGCGGTCCTTTCGGCTAAGTTCTTCGAGCGATTGTCGTTCTTTCGGCCGGTGGCCACTGAGGGCTCGAAAAAGAAAAAAAAGCCGAAGCCGCAACCAGCCTATTCCAAATCGCAATCCACCGACAAATTTGTATTCGATGACGATTCACTCAGCGAGCCGCCGCTCTCGCGTCCGGCGCCGTGGGGAATGATCGGGCTCGTGTTGCTCACCGTTTTCTTTGTAATGCTTTTTTTGCGAATGGTGATGCCCGACTTATTTCGACTACCGCTACCGACGGATCCGACAATGCAAAATCCATTCGCGCGAATGGTCAACGCGTTGTCCATCCTGGCGATTCCGTTTTTGCTCAGCTTTTTCCCGGTCTACGCCGCCGCGCGCGGGATCAAGGTTTACGACGAGTTCGTGGAAGGCGCGAAAGAAGCGTTCAACGTCATCTTGCGAATCATCCCCTTCCTGGTGACGATGCTCGTAGCAATTGGAATGTTTAAAGGCGCGGGCGGAATCGATCTATTGACGAAACTGCTCAGCCCAATTCTGACGCCGCTGCATTTTCCGACCGATCTGGTGCCGCTGGCTTTGATGCGGCCGTTGAGCGGAAGCGCCACGCTCGCGCTTTTGACCGATGTCGTGCACCGGCTCGGGCCGGACAACATCATCAGTCTGATGGCGGCGACCATTTACGGCAGCACCGAGACGACTTTCTATGTCGCGGCTGTATATTTCGGATCGGTCGGGATCAAGCAGACGCGTCACGCGATTCCAGCCGGATTGCTAGCCGATCTGACTGGAGTCATTGCTTCGGTAATTATCTGTCGCGCGGTGTTGTAAAGGCCGCTGAGAGAACGGCTTTTGCTGCCAATTAAGATCGACATTTGCTCGGTCGAAATCATTTTTCCCTACCATTGAGCGCGCGAATTCTTTATCGTCAAATTTTTCAAGATGATCCGGCGCGATTACTTAGTTATCGGGAGCGGTATCGGCGGCGCGTGCGCGTGCGAAGGCGTTCGTAAGCACGACAAGCGCGGCACGATTACGATTGTCGGCGCGGAGATCATGCCGCCGTACAATCGTTGGTTGCTTTCCAAGGATTTTCTCCGCGAAAAAACGCCGCCGTTGAAAAAACTTGCGCATTACGATCAGCGCTGGTTCGATTCGCATAAAGTCGAAACGCGCTTCGCCACGATCGTAAAGCAATTCAACATCGAGCGGCGTTTGGCAGTGCTCGGGAACGGCGAAAGCATTGAATTTAACAAAGCATGCCTGGCGATGGGGAGCCGGCCAGTGCGACCGGCAGTGGCCGGTGTGAATCTCGGGAACGTAATTTATCTGCGCACCGTGCGTGACGCGCTCGCGCTCCGGGAAATGGCGGACGTCGAAAAAACCGTCATGGTCGTCGGCGGCGGCCTGCTCGCCTGCGAAGCCGCCGCGAGTCTGCGAACGATGAAGTTGAAGGTGAGCATGATGCATCGCAATGCTTACCTTTTAAATCGCTACCTTGATTCCCAAACGGGGCCGTGGCTGACCGATTATTACGCAAAGCACGGCGTGACCATGCTGATTGGCGAAAGCTTGAACGGTTTCGAAGGCAAGACCGTTCTGCGTAATATCCAGACGAAAAGTGGCAACCGCGTTCCGGCCGGACTGGCGGTGGTTGCTTGTGGCGCCGAACCCAACCTTGATCTAGTGCGCAACACGCCGCTCTCAGGACCACACGGGTCGCCAGTCACAGACTATCTCGAAACCGAAGAGAAAGGAATCTTTGCCGTTGGCGATCTCGCGTTTTATCCAGACCGGATCATGGGCGGAGTGCGACGGCAAACGCACTGGGAGAACGCGCGCGCGCAGGGCCTGGTCGCCGGCGCTAACATGACCGGGAAAAAACGAATTCGTTACGAGCAAATCCCGTATTTCTGGACGGAAATGTTCGATTTGCGGTTGCATTTTGTTGGAGATTTCAGCATGCAGCCAACTCGGGTCGATCTGCGTGGCACCTATGCGAAGAAAAAGTTTCTGGCGCGTTATTATCAAGGCGATAAACTGCGCGGGATCCTGCTTTGCAATCAGACCGATCGTGAAGTGGAATTGGCCAAGAAAGAATTGCGACACGCGCTGGGAAAATAACGCACGGTCCCTGTCTCAATCGAATCCTGCGGGAATTTCCAGCTCAGCGTTGCTGACACGAACAAGTTTCCAGTCCCACGGCTTGCGAGAAGCGTGACGCCAGTGTAGCTCAAATGGCGTCGTCAGTGAATTAACGCGCTCTTTCACAACTGCGACCAACTCCGCGTCATCGCCGTCGATTGCAATTCTTCCGCGCCAGAGACCGATTCCATTGTCGATCTTGCAGTTCGTATCGATGACGTCGAGACGAAGATGATGGCCGTAGCCAAACACCAAACGCATTCGTTCAAGAACAAGTGCGCGATCGTTGCCCCATTGGTCGGCATATTCCGTCCCAATCAAATCAGCGGCGCCAGCCCAGCTTTTTTGTTCGATTCTGTGAAAAAGATTTTGAGTGTGCCGCTCGATTTGGCGCTGCGGTTGCCACAGCCAGACGCAATACAAACTGATCGTGAGAGTCGCGCCCAGCCCTCCAAGCAATCCGGTCCGAAAATCAACGCGCATGAGTCACCTTAGCGCCGTCGTGATGTTCTGCATTGTCCACGCGTCAGGTAAAATCGCGCGTAAACATCGTTGAAAAAGAAATAATTGCGATTGACGCACAACGCCTCCATGGGGCATGAACCGTGCTGGTAAATCTGCTTGCTTTCATGCTGACGTTTGCTGCCTTTGGCGGTGTTACTTTGTGTGTGGTGGGCGTGCTTGAACGAAAGACATTAGATAGAGGCGAGGCTTATGCTCGACCAAGAAGACTTGAAGTGGATCGCGGCTACTTCCACTGACCTGAATTCTATCCTGCAACAGGTCGCTCGCTATGCCGATCTCGCCCGCAGACATCGGGGCGAACATAATTACATCGATTTGCTCGGCGAACGCGTTGAGCTCGCGTCCAAGACGGCGCAGTCGCTGTTTGATCGCGTGACGTCGAAAATTCTCGCCGGCGCCGCACGTAAAACCGCCGCCGCGTGTAAGAGCGAAGCGGGTGTTACGGTAATGCCGCCGCCGGCCGAGACCGATGATGAACCACGCCGTTCCACGCGAACCTCACGGAAACGCGACCAAAGATGCGGATCGAGTACCGATGCCAAACAGCCAACAGCATCCGGTGATAACCTAGTTCCAGCCGGCATTAGAATAAAGAATGCCAATGGCCCTCGCGAATACATCCTCTTGGTTGAAGACGAACCGGACGTGGCAGACCTGGCTTCGGAAATGTTGGCAAAAGAAGGCTATCGAGTTGTGATCACGCACGACGGATTCGAGGCGCTCAAAATCTACGAAAAAATGGGCAAGCAAATCGGCTTGGTCATTCTCGATTATTTTCTGCCGGTGATCGATGGCGACGCCGTGTTTGAGGAACTGCGCTCGATTAATCCAAAAGTGAATGTTGTCCTGAGCAGCGGCTTCGCCGAGCAAACCAAGATCGCTTCGATGTTGGGGCAGGGTCTTCGCGGTTTCATTCCGAAACCCTACAGCCGCGACAAGTTACTGGAACAAGTACGCTCCACTCTCGAGGCAGCGCGTCAGCCGACCCGCTAATCGAGCCGATAGCCTCGAGCGGCAAGCCATGAATCGCCTTGCATGGCATCAATTTAGCTTCTCCATGGTGTGACGCCCATGGCTCGCATTGACGCCTTTTTCAAATTGATGGCGGAGCAAAAGGCCTCCGATCTTCATCTCTCGACCAACAACTCGCCGATGCTGCGCATCAACGGCGACTTGGTGCGCATCGATTTTCCGCCAATGAAGAACGACGATCTGAAGGCGATGGTTTACGAGATCGCGCCGGAAGGGAAGATCAAGCAGTTCGAGGAAGCGCTTGATGTCGATTTTGGCTACGAAGTGCCGGACGTCATGCGTTACCGCGTTAATTTCTTCCAGCAAAAGTACGGCATCTCGGCCGCGTTCCGCTCGATTCCCTCGCAAGTGCTGACGGTCGATGAACTGGGTCTGCCGCCGGTCTTAAAAAAATTTCCGATGTTGAAGAAAGGCCTTGTCCTGGTAACCGGCCCGACCGGCTCCGGTAAAACGACGACGCTCGCCGCGATGGTCGATCACTCCAATCTCCATCGTCACGATCACATCATCACGGTGGAAGACCCGATCGAATTCGTGCACCGAAGCCAAAACTGTCTTGTTCAGCACCGCGAAGTGGGCGTACATACGCGCTCGTTCGCGAACGCTTTGCGCGGTGCGCTACGTGAAGACCCGGACGTCATTCTCGTCGGCGAAATGCGCGATCTGGAAACGATTGAGCTCGCGCTGACCGCGGCCGCAACTGGCCACCTTGTTTTCGGCACCTTGCACACGTCCAACGCGTCCAAGGCGGTCGACCGTATCATCGACGTCTTTCCGACCACGCAGCAGAACCAAATTCGCACCACGCTCGCCGAATCGCTCAAGGGTGTGATTGCGCAGAATCTTTTCAAGCGCATCGACAAACCAGGCCGCGTTGCCGCTCTCGAGATTTTAGTGGTCGATACCGCTATCGCGAACTTGGTGCGCGAAGGAAAAACGCACCAAATCCCCGGCATGATTCAGGTCGGTAAGAAAAAAGGCAATCAGCCGTTAGACGACGCCATCATGGATCACTTACGGCACGCTCGCATTTCGCCGGAAGAAGCTTACGACAAGTGCATCGACAAGAAAAAGTTCCGGCAATTTTTGGCGGAACCGCCGCTCGACCAGACAGAGGAATAACATCCGCCCATGAGAGTTCCGGACTTGGACATAATTTTATCGGCGATGCTAAAAACCTATACCGGCATTTCCGATTTGAATTTTTCTGTCGGTCATCCGCTCCAGGTTGAGGATTTCGGCGAGCTGAAACCGGTATATGTCGATCCACCGATTGAGTCGCTCACTCCGCACCAAATCGAGCAAATCGCGCTCACTCTGATACAAGGCAATCGTCGCCTCATTTACGACTATCTAACGGGCGGCTCGTGCGACTCCAGTTATTCGCTCGGCGCCGAAGCACGGTTTCGTGTGAACATTTTCCGGCAGCAGGGTCATTTTTCGGTGGTGCTTCGCAAACTGCAAAGCGAAGTGCCCACGATTCAGTCATTGGGGCTGCCCGAAATCTTTCACGAGATCGCCAAGGAAAAAACCGGCCTCGTCCTGGTCACGGGTGCGACCGGCAGCGGCAAGACCACTACGCTGGCCGCCATTCTCAACGAGATCAACCAAACGCAACCGGTTCACGTCGTCACGCTGGAAGACCCGATCGAGTATGTGCATCCGAAGAGCAAAGCGACCTTCAATCAGCGCGAGCTCGGACACGACTTCAACAATTATCCCACCGGATTACGCGCCGCTCTCCGTCAGGCGCCGAAAGTCATTCTCGTGGGCGAAATGCGCGATCGCGCTACCGTTGAAATCGCGATGATGGCAGCCGAGACCGGTCATTTGGTTTTAAGCACGCTCCACACCGTCGATGCTGGGCAATCGATCAATCGTATCCTCGGCTTGTTTTCGTTAGGCGAAGAACAACAGTTACGAATTCGTTTGGCGGACTCGCTTCGCTACATTGTCAGCCAGCGCCTCGCCCCAAAGGTCGCGGGCGGCCGCCAGCTTCTGACCGAAATCATGGGCCACAACTTGCGGACCCAAGAAGCGATAGCCATCGGCGAAGGCGAGCACCGCAGCTTCTACGAAATCATCGAAGCAAGCTCGCCGTTTGGCTGGATGACATTCGACCAATCGATCCTGCGCGCTTACGAGCAAGAGGTGATCACCAAAGAAACGGCCGAACTTTTTGCCTCACGCAAAGGCCGAATTACTCGCGGCATCGATTTGATTCAAAAAGCGCGCGGCGTCGATAGCGATCTCGACTCCGGATTGCGCCTCGACCTTCCCGAAAACGCATTCCGCTAATGTTTATGTTTTCAGAGCAGGAACCCGAAACGACATTTTTCGATCTGGGCGACAACACCGCCCTGGTCTGTGTCGATCATCAGCAATATCAAAAAGTCGTCGTGCCTCAGTTGATCGACATGACCTACAAAGTGCACCTTGGTCTGTTCGAAGAAGACGTCGTGCTCAAGCTCAAGACTTACAACTACAACGTGATTGTCGTTTCCGAAACTTTCAAAGGCTCAACCCTGCAAACGAACCCCATTTTGGCGGAGTTGACTCAACGTCCCGATACCCAGCGACGCCAGCATTTTGTGGTTCTGATCAGCCAGCGGTTCGCGACGAACGACGCCATGAGCGCATTCGTGCATAGCGTCGATCAAGTCATCAATATTACTGATCTGGCGAATTTGAAACCGGTCCTTCGTCGCGGTATCACCCAGCACCAGGAGCTTTACAACGCCTTCAACGAAATGCTCAAGAGCGTCCAATCGCTCTGATTTTCATTTCGATTGCTGCTAACCGGCGTCGCGCGCGTACCAGTCTACCTTGCGGGTGACGTACATCACCACTGCGAGCACGATGAAGAGCGCGATCGCGCCCATGAGGAGCGCGTAATCCTGTTGTCGCAACGTGATGTAGAGAAATGTGTAAACGCCCGCTAGACCAGCGCCGATCATCAATGTCCTGACTCCGCCGCCAAGGAAAAATCGGCAATACCACGTGATCAAGATTGTCGATGCGACCGCGGCGACGAGATACGCATAACCGAATCCGATGAATTCGGAAATCGAGAGCAGCAACAGATAAAAGAGACAAAGGGCTGCACCGACCATCAGATATTGGAATGGATGAATCTTCTGTCGCGCGGTCACTTCGAAGAGAAAGAAAGTTGTGAATACGAGCACGAGAAAGAGCACACCGTACTTGATCGAGCGCTCGACATATCGATACGCGTCCAGGACCGACAAGAACTGAGCGCCGAAAAGCGATTCACTAACGGCTTTGGTCGTGAAGCGCTCATTGCCATTCCGGCTCGTCCAGGATTGCGGATAATCGCGCCCGTAATACGACACTTTCCACTTCGCATCAAAACCATCCGCGCGCACCGAACGGTCGGCCGGCAAGAACGCACCGCGAAATGCCGGGTCCGGCCAGTTCGATTTCAGGGTCGCCTCGTTTTGGACGCCGAATGGCGCGAAGTAAATTCCTTCGCTCCCGTTGAAGTCGAGTGGAATTGAAAATTCGACCGGCGCGCCGATTGGTTTGTCACCGCCGAGAGGCGCCGTCGCGCCCGTTGTGTAACCGGGCACCTGCGAACCGGGCAATAACGGTCGCTTTGCTCCGCCCCAGTCGAGCACGATCCCTTCGCGCGTTCCGCGCAAATCATTCACCGCAATCGTGACGAAGGCGTCTTTCCATTGCACATCCTTGATGTCGATCTTGAGCGCCCCGAAATCCGGCGGCGCAAATCTTCCGGAAAGCTTCACCTGCGCCCGGAAAACGGCCGCGTTGTAGATCCCGCGATGCAACATTTGCGTCTGGGCGTCGCCGCTGATGTTCAGGGTTTCGGGAAGGAAATAAGCATTCGCGACCGCGGTCTCTTCCACTTCGCGCCGCTCCATCTTTCCGTCGAGCCCAGGCATTTCCTTCACTGCTTTAAATTTGTATTGGTACGGAATCCCGAGTACGGGACCAATCAGGCTCTGTTCCTTTCCCCAGGACGAAGTGATACCGGCGACAGCTTCGTTGCGCCGCTGCAATCGATCGGTCAACACGCCGGTGATCATTAACAGCGGAATCAAAAGGATGAGAACGAGCGCGCCGACTCCAAGCAACTTAATGATTGTGCTATGGCGTTTTCCAAAAGAAGGCTGCGATTTCGGCAATGGCGGCGGGGCCGTTTGTGGTGGTGGGGCTTCAGGCATAACTCGAGGTTTAATTAAGATACGGAGTCGAAGCGAAAATCTTTCAGCTGACGAGAAAATACTTTCGACCGGATGAGGTCGTTGAATCCAAACCCGGCCCTGACTGCATCTCAACAAGCGGAGGAATGTTCTCATGATTCAGGATTTTAAATTTGCTTTCCGTCAGCTTCTCAAGTCACCGGGATTTACGGCGGTTGCTGTATTGACTCTCGCGTTGGCCATCGGAGTTAACTCCGCCATTTTCGCGCTGATCAACGGCGTCGTGCTCCATCCGGTGGTGCCGGAGCGGCCCAATGAAGTCGTAAATGTTTTCAAAATGCGACGCAGCTTCGCGTTCCTGACCTCGGAAAATTATTTCTCGCTTATGGGCACCAAGCCGTATCGCGGCCGGTTTTACTCCGCCGAGGAATGCAAGCCGAACGCAAACATTGCCGTCGTAGTCACCAGTTACGGATTCTGGAAACGAATGGGCAGCCGCGCCAATTTTGTCGGCAGCACGCTTCAGATCAACGGTCAGCCTTATACCGTGATCGGCATTGCAGCCGACGGATTTAGCGGCGCAAACGCATTGATCGCGCCGGATATTTGGGCGCCGATCGGCGTTCGTTCGCAGCTCGGCTCCGCCTTTGGCGATTCCGAGACGATGCACGATCTGTTGAATCCAAAAAATTACGCCTTCAACCTGACCGGCCGCATGCGTCCCGGTTTGACGATCGACATGGCGAAGTCGCGCTTGCCGGTCTTGGCGCAGCGACTGACCGCGATTCAACCGGCGGACAGCGAAGGCGCGCGCGAATTGCAGATTCAAACGCCGTCGCGATTTAGTCTAAGCACGCAGCCGGAGGACGACGGCCCGATCACATTGATCGCGACGTTGCTCACCGCAATGGCGGGCGCGGTTTTGCTGATCGCCTGTTTGAATCTGGCCAACATGCTGCTGGCGCGTGCCACTTCGCGCTCGAAGGAGATCGCCGTCCGGCTCGCGGTTGGCGCATCGCGATGGCGGATCGTGAGACAATTGCTCTGCGAAGGTTTCTTGCTCGCTCTTTGTGGCGGCGCGGTCGGCCTCGTGCTCAGCGCCTGGTGCAACGATCTTCTGCTTCAGCAACTCCGCAGTCTGCTCGCCTCGGTGAACTTTTCGTTCGTTGTTAAATTGCGACCCGACGTGACCATCCTTTCCGTCACATTTCTGTTTTGCTTGCTTGCAACCATGCTCTTCAGTCTTGGCCCGGCGTTAAAATCGACCAAGGCCGATTTGGTTAACGATCTTAAGCAACAAGTCGGCGAACCGGCGCGCGTTGGGCGCTTCAACCGTTTTTTCGCGGTTCGACACATTTCGGTCATGGCGCAAATTGCACTTTCGTTAATGTTGTTGTTCGCTGCTGGATTATTTTTCCGCGGCGCGCTCAAAGCGGCTGGACTAAATCCCGGCTTCGTCGCTGCAGGCGATTTGATCAGCGAGTTCGATTTCACTCTGGTTAAAAAGGAGCCCGCCGAATCGCGCCGGTTGATGTTTGCGATGGCGGAACGCGTCCGCCAACTGCCCGGCGTCACCGCGTCTGCTTTGGGAACAATGTTGCCTTACGCCGATTTCACTAACACCCGCCGGATTCTTCGGACCACAGACGCGATGCCTAAGGACCCCAAAGCGCCGGACCCAAGTGTCAACTCGCTCTACACTGCCATCACCACCGGTTACTTCGATGCTCTTGGCGTGAAGCTGCTTCGCGGCCGCGATTTCACCCAAGCCGAATGCGAGAGCAAGGATACGCGCCGAGTTGCCATCGTTGATGAGGAAATGGCGAAAAAACTTTTCCCGAATCAGGACGCGATTGGTCAGCACGTTCGCTACACCCAGGCGCCGAAAGACGGCGCGCCTAACGATCTCGAAATCGTCGGGATCGTCAGCAAACATCGCCACGATATTCAGAACGACTCAATTGTTTGCCGGTTGTTTGTGCCGTTAGCGCAAGGTTACAATGGTCAAACTTATCTTCACGTCCGCCTCAACACCCAAGATCGACATGCGGTGGTCGCGATCATGCCGACGCTCCGCCAGACGCTGCGCGCGATCGATCCCGACCTGCCGCTGCTACAGATGACGCCTTATGTCGATTTGATGGAGAAATCCCCGAACCTTTGGATTGTTAAACTGGGCGCGATGCTTTTCGGCGCGTTCGGTTGCACCGCCCTGTTGCTCGCGGTTGTCGGCGTCTATGGCGTCAAAGCGTACGCGGTGGCATGCCGCACGCGGGAGATCGGCATTCGGATGGCGCTGGGCGCGCATCGCAAAGACGTTTTCGCGTTGATCATGCGCCAAGGGGCAATGCAAACAGTGCTTGCCGTGGGCGTCGGCCTTTTGCTCTCGTTGGCTGTGGGCCGCGTGCTCTCACAAATTCTCTACGGGGTAAGTCCGACCGATCCGTTCGCGCTGATTACTTCAAGTCTCATGCTCGCCGCGGCCGCGCTGCTGGCCTGTTTTCTCCCCGCGCGCCGCGCGACGTATGTGAATCCGATCACTGCGCTGCGCACGGAATAAGTCTCTGCCGCCAGAGACAAATCCAGTCCAGCTCGGACCAGCAACTACAACTTGCGAAGGTGTGGCTGGGGGCGGAATCGAACCGCCGACACGTGGATTTTCAGTCCACTGCTCTGCCAACTGAGCTACCCAGCCGACGCGAGCCGTCACTAAAGCAGAAAACCCGCTTTCGTCCAACTACGGCGCGGCAAGTGTCAAACGCTCAAACGCGCTTAGAATTTTCGCAGCAATTCCACCGCGCGTCCCAATAATTTCAAATAATGATCTCGTGAAATTTCGACCGCGCCGAACTGTTGCAGATGCGGTGTCGTCCATTGCGTGTCCAGGAGCGTGAATCTGCGCGCGCGCAAACGTTCTACCAAGGCCACCAGCGCGATCTTCGAGGCGTCCGTTACGCGATGAAACATCGATTCGCCAAAGAACGCGCCGCCGATGGCAACGCCGTAAAGTCCGCCGGCGAGTTTGTTCTTGCTCCACGCTTCGACGGAATGCGCGTGGCCGAGGTCATGCAAGCGTTCGTAGCTTTCGATAATTTCGCGGTTGATCCAGGTGTCCTTGCGTTTCGCGCAGGCCCGAATCACGTCGCCAAAGCGATTGTCGATCGTGATCTCGAAAACTTTCTTCCGAGCGACGCGTTTCAGCGCGTGCGGGACATGAAAATCTTCCAGCGGAATGATCGCGCGCGGATCGGGCGAAAACCACGCAATCGAATCGTCTTCCATCGCCATTGGGAAAACGCCAAGCCGATAGCCTTGCAGCAAAAGCTCCGAGTCGATCACCTGAAGCAGAATGCTAGACAGGATTTACAAGATGGACAGGATTTCCCAGAGCCGGACCTCTGCCCCTTTGCTTTGTAAATCCTGTTAATCCTGTCTATTTGCTTTTGACAACTTCGTTTCTAAAATGAGCGGATGAGGCCCTTGTCGATCTTGCTCATGATCGCGTGCGCAGCGCTAGCCGGCGGTTGCGCCGATCCGCTCGAACAACGAAGCGGTCAGGAGGTGCAATCGCAATTGCAACGTGGCGTCACCGGTCAAGGCCAAATCGTGCCTGAACAACGAGAGCCCGGCGATCCAGCGGGCGAGCACGCCGTACCGCAAACGCATCCTTAACAACGTGAAAACAGCCGCGCCCCCGAAACATTCAAAGATTCTTATCCTCGATTTCGGCTCGCAGTACACCCAGGTCATCGCCCGCCGCATTCGCGAGCTCCAGGTCTATTCCGAAGTCGTTCCCTTCGATCTTCCTGCGGCTGAGATCAAAAAACTGAATCCGAATGGAATCATTCTCTCCGGCGGCCCGGCCAGCGTTTACGACAAAGGAGCACCGCAAATTGATCCTCAAATCTTTTCGTTAGGCATTCCCGTCCTCGGAATTTGTTACGGATTGATGCAGATGGCGCATCATCTCGGCGGCCAGGTCGTATTCACCGGCCGGCGCGAGTACGGCGCAGGAATGTTGCACATCACCAACGGCTCGCAGTTATTCGATGGACTCGGCAATCAACTCGATGTCTGGAACAGTCACGGCGATGAAGTAACCGCGTTGCCGAAGGGTTTTCTCACCGCCGGACGGACGGAAAGTTCCGATTTTGCCGCGGTCGAAGATCGACAACGCAAACTTTACGGACTGCAATTTCATCCCGAAGTCGCGCACACACCGCGGGGCAAAGAGATTCTGCAAAATTTCGTCTATCACATCTGCCACTGCGCGATGGATTGGACGATGGGCTCCTTCATCGAGGAAGCGTGCGAGCGCGTTCGCCGCCAGGTCGGTGACGAAAAAGTTGTGCTTGGTTTAAGCGGCGGCGTCGATTCTTCAGTCACGGCCGCGCTGCTCCACAAAGCGATCGGGGATCAGCTCACCTGTATTTTCGTAAACAATGGTCTCTTGCGCGCGCGCGAAGAAGAAATTGTTCAACGCGTGTTCGGCGAAAACTTTCATGTGCGTTTGAAATATGTCGACGCTACCGAGCGTTTCTTGACCGCGCTCGAAGGCGCGACCGATCCGGAAGAGAAAAGAAAGATTATCGGGAACGAGTTCATTGCCGTGTTTCAACACGCGACCGAAGAATTGCTGGCCCAAGATCGACAAAACAAGGCGCGCAAACACGGCGGCTATAAGTTTCTCGCGCAAGGAACGCTCTATCCCGACGTGATCGAAAGTGTTTCGATTGGCGGCAACCCGGCATCTGTGATCAAGAGCCATCACAACGTTGGTGGTTTGCCCGATAAAATGCATTTCGAGCTAGTCGAACCGGTGCGGCAATTGTTCAAAGACGAAGTGCGGCAGGTCGGATTGCAGCTCGGTTTGCCGAAAGAAATTGTTTATCGACAACCGTTCCCCGGTCCCGGCCTCGCCGTGCGCATTCTCGGGGACGTGACGCCCGAGCGATTGTCGATCTTGCGCGAAGCGGACACGATCGTGCAGAGCGAAATGAAAGCGAGCGATTGGTATTATCGCGTCTGGCAATCGTTCGCCGTGCTTTTGCCGGTGCGATCGGTCGGCGTAATGGGCGATCAACGCACTTACGAAAACACGATCGTGCTTCGGATCGTCGAGAGTCAGGATGGGATGACCGCCGATTGGGTCCGGCTTCCTTACGAATTGCTCGCCCTGATTTCCTCGCGCATCAGCAACGAAGTCAAAGGCGTCAACCGCGTCTGCTTCGACATCTCGAGCAAACCACCGAGCACGATCGAGTGGGAATGAGGCAACTTTAGATTGCCGATTTTCGATTTTCGATTTGGTAGCGCGATCTCAAGCTGCCGCGAGGTCCGCCTGCACCGCCCACGCGCGAGAGATAAAGTAGTGGCGGGCTGATCATCGACCCAGCGGCCAAAATTTTGTTTGAACGCTTTTCTTGTTTAGGAAACTAAATATACTATAGTAGTTTCCTTAGTCACATCACCGATGAACACATTCCTTGCTCCCATCGAAAAGCCCCAGGGGCTGCTCATGAAGTTGGCGTATTACTTTACCCGCCGGCAATTCGGCAAAGTGCTGACCCCGCTGAAGGTCCACAGCGCACGGCTGCCGATTGCCTTCGGGCTCTTCTATACAAAGGTCGGCAAACTCGATGAAAAACTGACCTTGCCGCCGGAGACTCGACTGCTCGTCCGCGAACAGGTGGCGCGGATCAACGTTTGCCGGTTCTGCATGGACATCGGGCGATTCGTCGCGATCAAGGCGTCGATGAATGAGGCCAAGTTCGATGCGCTCGACGAATACCGCACGAGCCCTCTCTTTACCGATGCGGAACGCGCGGCGCTGGATTATGTGACGGAGCTGACAAAAACCAAAACGGTCAACCCGGACACTTTTGCCCGGCTGTCGCGCTCTTACTCCCAGCGCGAGATTTGCGAGATCGTCTGGCTCGTCGCCAGCGAGCATCTTTACAACCTGACCAACATCGGTCTGAACATCCATTCCGACATGCTCTGCGACATCAGCAAGAAGAGAAAACAAAATGACGAAGCTTGAGACATCAGATCTGGAAAGATGAAACATAAAGGAAAATCCGTTCCACGAAAAACTGATTCCGGCCGGCAACGCATCGTGGAGGCCGCGCGAGCGCACTTTTTTAGTCACGGATTTCGCCGCGTGACGATGGACGATCTGGCCACGGAATTAGGCATTAGCAAAAAGACGCTTTACGTCCATTTCCCGGACAAGATCGCGCTGCTCGAGGCCGTGTTAGACGATAAGTTCGCCAGCGTAGAAGCGAAGTTGAAGGAAATCCGCGACGCATACCCGCACGATTTTTCAACGGCGTTGCACGAATTGCTGGCCAACACCCAACGCGAACTGGACGAGATTAAACCGCCGTTCGTTCGCGACATGCGCCAGAAGGCGCCGGACATGTTCAAACTTGTCGAGCGCCGGCGAGCAGAGCTGATCGAACGTTTTTTTGGAAAACTTTTCGTTGAAGGTCAGCGAACCGGAATGGTGCGCAAAGATCTCCCGACAAAACTTATGATCGAGATCCTGCTCGGGGCCATTCAGGCGATCGTGAATCCGGCGAAAGTAGAAGAGCTCGGCCTGACTCCGAAGAGCGGCTTCGCCGTTGTCCTCAAAGTTGTCCTCGAGGGCGTGATTGCGCGCAAAGGAAGGAAGTCGTGAATGCGTTTTTCTTTTTCCAAGATCGACAATTGATTGGTGCTGCCGGTGCGTTAATCGCGCTTCTTGCTATCGCCGGCTGCAGCAAACAACCCAGAGATCATTTTCAGGGTTATGTCGAAGGCGAATTTGTTTATGTCGCGTCACCACTGGCCGGAACGTTGGAGACGTTGCAGGTGCAGCGAGGCCAGCAGGTAAAGGCCGGCGATCCGCTTTTTGTTTTGGATGAGACGGCGGAGAAAGCCGCCCGCGATCAAAACCAAGCCGCGCTGGTACTTTCGGAAACGGAATATAAACGCCAGGATCAACTTTTCCGCACGGGCGTCGCGGCCAATCAAGATTTAGACCGAGCCCGCTCGACGCGAGACCAAGACCAGCAGCGTTTGACGCAAGCGGAATGGAATTTTTCGCAAAAGCAGCAATCGGCGCCGCAATCGGGTTTGGTTTACGACACGCTTTACCGTCAGGGCGAATGGGTCGCCGCCGGCAAACCGGTCGTTGCACTTTTGCCACCGCAAAACATCAAGGTGCGCGCGTTCCTTCCGGAAACGCGCGTCGGATCGATTCATTACGGAGAGCTTGTGCGGGTCGCGGTGGATGGCGTGCGCGAACCGTTCATTGGCAAAGTCAGTTACATTTCTCCGCACGCGGAATACACACCGCCGGTCATCTACAGCAAAGAAAGCCGGGATAAGCTCGTCTTCATGATCGAAGCCGTCTTTGATCCGCCGGCCGCGGCCAAGCTTCATCCGGGTCAGCCGGTTGACTTGCAATTTGAATCGAAATCATGAATGGCGAATCGATCATCGACGTAAAAGGCATGACGAAACGCTTCGGCGATCGCACGGTGGTCGATCATGTCGATCTTAACGTGCGGGCCGGAGAGATTTTCGGATTTCTCGGACCCAACGGTAGCGGCAAAACGACGTTCCTGCGGATGCTCTGCGGGTTGCTGCGCGCGGATGACGGCAGCGGCAAAGTCCTCGATCACGATGTGATTCGCGAGAGTGAAGCGATCAAACGCGAAGCCGGTTACATGACACAGCAATTCAGTTTTTGGACGGACCTGAGCATCGCGGAGAACCTCGATTTCATCGCGCGGATGTACGAGGTGAAAAACCGGCGGGAAACCGTGCGCGAGAGCCTGAAGGAACTCGGATTGAGCGAACGCAAAGATCAGCTCGCCGGTCATCTCTCCGGCGGATGGAAACAACGGCTGGCGCTAGCAGCGTGTCTCATTCACAAACCGAAGCTGCTCCTACTCGACGAACCGACTGCGGGTGTCGATCCAAAAGCGCGCCGTGATTTTTGGGATGAAATTCACCATCTCGCTGGCGAGGGACTGACCGTCCTCGTCACAACTCACTACATGGACGAAGCCGAGCGCTGTCATCGGCTCGCTTACATTTCCCGCGGCAAATTGCTCACGCACGGGACGGTCGCGGCGGTGATCGAGCGGGAAAACCTAACGACTTGGGCGGTGAGCGGTCCTGACCTTCCGAATCTTGCCGAGCAACTTCGCGAACACCCGGGGGTGGAGCAAACGGTGGCGTTCGGCAGTTCGATGCATGTGAGCGGAAGCGATTCGGCTGCACTCGAACACGCGATCGAGCCGTTTCGCACCAATCAGTACGAATGGCACGAGGTCGAGTCTGGCTTGGAAGAAGTCTTCATCCATCTAATGGAGACGTCGCAGGGAGATTCTTCGTCATGAAAACGTGGCGCACATTTTCATTTGCGCGATTTCGCGCCATGCTCGCAAAGGAATTCATCCAGATGCGTCGCGATCGCCTGACGTTTGGGATGATGATCGGCATCCCACTTCTCCAACTCATTCTGTTTGGTTACGCGATCAACGCGGATCCGAAACATTTGCCGGCTGCTGTCATTCTCGCCGACCACGGACCGGAGGGCCGCACGTTACTCGCTGCTCTTCAAAACAGCAGCTACTACGATCTCATTAGGCAAGTGAAAACCGAATCCGAGGGGCACGACTTACTCGCCCGCGGCCAGGTGCAATTCGTCATTAACATTCCAGAAAATTTCAGTCGCGATTTTGTCCGGGGCGATCGTCCGGAGCTGCTGGTGGAAGCGGACGCGACCGATCCCGGCACGACCGGCAACGCGATCGGCTCGTTATCGACTGCGTTGAACACGGCGTTTCAAAACGATTTGAAAGGTCCTTTGGAATCGCTCGCTGTGAACAATGGTCCAATCGATCTGCGCGTGCATGCGCTCTACAATCCCGAAGCCATCACTCAATACAATATTGTGCCCGGCCTGATGGGCGTCGTCCTGACTCTGACGATGATTCTGGTCACCGGCTTGGCGATAACGCGCGAGCGAGAACGCGGCACGATGGAAAATCTTCTCTCCATGCCGACGCGCCCGATTGAGGTGCTCGTGGGCAAACTCGTTCCGTATATTCTGGTTGGCTACGTTCAGGTCGGCTTAATTCTCGTCGCCGCCCGTTTTCTGTTTCACGTGCCGATGTTCGGAAGTCTGACTTTGCTGCTAACGGCCGCCGCGCTCTTCATCATCGCAAACCTCGCCGTGGGCATCACGTTTTCCACGATTGCCCAAAATCAACTCCAAGCCATGCAGATGACTTTCTTTTTCTTTTTGCCTTCGCTGTTGCTTTCCGGATTCGCTTTTCCATTTCGCGGAATGCCCAGTTGGGCGCAAGCCATCGGCGAGATCCTGCCGCTGACTCATTTTGTGCGGATCGTGCGCGGCGTTCTTTTGAAAGGCAACGGAATCGGAAGCATTGGCCTGGAACTTTGGCCGATCGCGCTCTTTGCGGGCGTCGCCATGTTCGTCGCGATGAAACGCTACCGGCAAACTTTGGATTAAAGGAATGAAACGAAAGGAACTATGAAAACTAAAGCAGAACTTAATCAGGAATTACGGCACCGGATTCTTACGCTTCCCGATGTGACCGAGCGGCAGAACGCGGGAATCCACGAAGACGCGTTTTTTGTTGGACGGACAATGTTCATGCATATCCATGGCTCTGGTCACTGCGACATTCAATTGTCGAAAGATGATCAGGCCCGAGTTCTTGCCGAGGGCAAAGCGCGCCCGCATCGTTGGGCGCCCGAAGCCGGCTACGTCACGTTCATTGTGCGCGATGAAGAGGATTTGGATTCGGCAATGGATCTGATTCGAATGTCGCATCACCGCGTTCCCGGCAAACAGAGCGCTCCGCTAGCCGAACACCAACCGAGCGAGCAAGGAGCCTAACGACAACAAGAAGCCGATCATGAAACTACTTGTTATCGGAGCGACTGGCCGAACTGGGCGGGAAGTTGTTCAGCAAGCTCTCGCACGAGGCCATCATGTAGCCGCGTTTGTTCGTTCGCCTGAAAGCATCACTATTAGAAACGAGCGACTTAACGTCCTCAAGGGAGACGCCATGGACGAGAACCAACTCTTTGACGCGATGCAAAATCACGACGCGGTCATTTCTACACTAGGATCGCGCCAGCCTTTCAAACCGAGCTCGCTTCTCCACGACAGCGCACTTGCCACTACGAATGCAATGAAGCGTTCGGGAGTGAAGCGGCTGCTGGTTCTCTCCGCGGCGGCACATTTTCCGGGTATTCCCAACCGAATCGTAAGTTTCATCCTGCGAAACCACATGCGCGATTCCCTGAAAATGGAAGAAGTCGTGCAAGGCAGCCATCTCGATTGGACGATCGCCCGGCCGCCACGTCTCACTGACCAAGACTACACGACCTATCGCAGCCGGGAAGGCGCCGCGCCCAAAATGGGTTTCAGTCTAGCGCGCAAAGCAGTTGCGGCATTTATGCTCGACGCGATCGAGCAACCGAAACATTTTCAGAAGATCGTCGGGATCGCGAAATAATTTGGAGGATTCACCATGTTCACCGCCTACATCGTCGTTACTGTCCTGGCAGCCGCAGCCAACGCTTTCTCGGCCACGCTCGACTTCATTCGCTTTAAACAGATCCTCATCAACATGGCCAGGGTTGGCGTATCGGAATCGTCGATAACGATGCTTGGCGTCCTCAAAGCCGCCGGCGCGCTCGGACTTCTGGTCGGCTTTCGCGTGCCGCTGATCGGAATCGCCGCCGGAGTCGGTCTCGTCCTGTTCTTTGTCGCTGCCATCATCACCCACCTGCGCGCGCGCGACTACTCGTTTGGTCTGGCGGTCGTGTTCCTTCTTCTGGGGGTGGCTGCGCTCGTGCTGCGACTGACGACGATTTGAGCAGGAACCTCAGGTGCGATTGAAGCAATTTGAATTGCCGATTTTCGATCCTGGATTCAGCGAGAACTTGAAATTGTAGGGCAGGCGCTCCGTCTGCCGGCAATCGACGCGGTTGCCCTACAAAAATCTTCGACACTGCACACCCACTTGTTTATGCCTTGCGTTCGACATGAACGCCGAGCAGCAACGCGTCGCGGAGAATAAGTCGCCGGGAGAGCCGTGGCATTTTTGGGGCCCGTATCTGGCCGAGCGGGCGTGGGGCACGGTGCGCGAGGATTACAGCGCTAACGGCGATGCCTGGAATTATTTCCCGCACGATCACGCGCGATCCCGCGCTTATCGCTGGAACGAAGACGGCATTGGCGGAATTTCCGATCGCAAAGGACGGCTTTGTTTCGCATTCGCGTTTTGGAACGAGCGCGATCCGTTTTTGAAAGAACGGATTTTCGGTGTCAGCGGACCGGAAGGAAACCACGGTGAAGATGTGAAGGAACTTTATTGGTATATCGACAACACGCCGTCGCACAGTTTCATGCGGATGATTTATCGTTATCCGCAATCGCGTTTTCCCTACGAAGAACTCGTCGCCCAAAGCGGCGCGCGCTCGAAAATAGAGGGCGAATTCGAAATCTGGAACACACACGCATTCGCGGAAAACCGCTACTTCGACATCGAGATCGAGTACGCCAAAGCGGACACGCACGACATTTTGATTCGCGCGACCGCAAAAAACTCTGGGCCCGAACCAGCCTCGCTCCATTTGCTACCAACGCTTTGGTTTCGCAATACCTGGAGCTGGGGACAAAATCAACCGAAACCGACACTGCACAAAACCATCGACCGGGGCCAGGCGGCCGTCATTACGGCGAGTCATCCCTTGCTCGGAGATTACAATTTATTTTGTGAATCGGTCGCTGATCTCTTCTTCACCGAAAACGAGAGCAATTCGGAGCGGCTTTGGAACCTGCCGAATCCAACGCCGTTCGTTAAGGATTCGATCAACGACCGGATTGTTTACGACAAGATCGAGAGCGTTAATACGGCGCAGACCGGAACAAAAGCGGCTGCACACTACAAATTCGAGATTCCGCCTAACGAATCACGCACGATCCGCCTACGGTTGCGTAAGTCGAATGGCAAGAAGTCGGGCGATCCGTTTGCCGATTTTGATAAAACTTTTCTGCAACGGGCTACCGAAGCCGATGAATTTTACGGCGAGCTCACGCCGGCGTCGTTAACCGAAGAGCAGCGCGAGGTTCAACGGCAGGCGTTCGC
>WNFX01000253.1_pt1 | contig 59111 bp, 48 predicted proteins | sample 5400111 | NCBI WGS metagenome assembly WNFX01 (sample SAMN13153363, study PRJNA577476) | soil metagenome | isolation source: 40 cm soil or saprolite under grassland replicate 1 | place: USA:California | collected 2016-06-15
TGGCGAAGATGATGTTGGCCAGGAAGACGGGGGTGAAGGCCAGGATGCTGGCAAGGAGGTAGCGCAGGATGGGGTTGCCGAGTAGCAGGGCCTCGGGTGGTAGGACGAGGTTGAGGACGAGCACGCCGAAGAGTAGGGCGTACCAGATGGCTATGCGGCGGATTTTGAGGCGACTGTTAACCAGGATGGCCAGGAGGACGCTGCTGAGGATGGCGAAGAAGACGAGGGAGTTGACGAACCAGGTGCTGCCGAAGAGCAGCGAGAAGGTGGTCAGACTTTTGACTTCAAGCACCATGAATGCCACACCCAGGAAGAACATGTGCCAGTCGAAGCGGCGCAGGGTCTGGCGTGGGGCGAGCAGGAGGGTGCCACCAACGGCATAGACGGCGACCATGAGGAGGCCCAGGATGTAGATCAGGGGGAAGCTGTGGTCAACCAGGTAGAGGAAAGGCCAGTCGTCGGTGGCCATGGTGGCGTTGGTTAGGGGGTAGTAGCCTTCGCCGATGAAATTCAGCGTGTTTGGGTTAGTAGGCTGAGTTTCGTGGTAGGGGCCGAACTTGCCTGGTGGTAGGGTATTGAGGCGTGGGCCGACCATGATCACGGAGGCGCGGCCCCAGCCGCCGTAGGTGGTGACGAGCGGCTCCTGGTTGAAGGCGTGTCCGGCCATGTTGGCGAGTTTCTGCACCAGCCAGTCCTGACGGTAGTAATTGTAAAAGACGATGATGCCGTTGTCGCTCAGGCGGGCGCGGGCGGCCTGGATCGATTCCTCGGTGAGCAGGAAGCTTTCGAGGCGCAGGCTGGTGTTGCTGGAGGTGAGCGTGAGCGAGTCGGGCAGAGCGAAAATGATCAGGTCGTATTTGCCGGTGTCGTTTTGCAGGAAGGAGCGGCCATCGTTGATGACGACCTTGACACGTGGGTCGCTATAAGGGTGGTCGGGGTTGAAACGCGCACCGAGTTGCTCGATGGTGGGATCGATCTCGACGGCGGTGATGGACTTGACACCATAGGCAAGGGCGGTGGCTGTATCGGAGCCGCTACCGGCACCGAGGATCATGGCGTGATTGAAGGAGGGACCTGGAAAGAGTTCGTACAGGCGGCGGTAGAAGGGTTCTTTGTATTGCCAGGGAATCATGGCCTGATGACCACCAGCGTTGTTGACATCGACGATATAGCCACCCTGTTTGGCGGGATGGAGCAGGATTTTGTAGTAGGGCGACCAGTAGGCCCCGATCTGCATTTGGGTGACGATGATCAGGCTAATCAGACATGTGATGCCCGTGAAGATAACGGTCTGCCGCGCACTGAGCAGTAGGAGCAGGCCCACCAGGATGAGAAACCAGACGAGCGGGGGTAGGGCAAAATAGGCGATTACCGAGAAGCAAGCAATACCTACCAGACTGCCGATAATGTCGAAGGTGTAGGCAGTGAGTGGCTGAATCTGGGCGAAGAGTTGTCCGAACGAGCGCGAGAGCGGAATGAAACAGGCCACCACCAGACCGAAAATAATGGGCAGCACCATATAGTTTTCCGCACTTGCGCTTTGCGTTTCGCCTGCTCCGTAGTAGAGTACCTCGGTCGAGTTGATGTGCAGGTCGAACTTGTTCCACAGGACGACGATGGTGAGCAGGAGTACCATGAGCGGGAAGGGTGGAAACCAGAAACGCTGGCGACGAGCGGTGAGCATACCCAGGCCGATGCCCAGGAACGAGGCCATCAGCACGAAGTTATTGAAATAGCTCAGGAAGCGCACGTAGGATGGAATCCAGCGGATACAGAGCAGCTCGAAGAAGAGCATAGCGAAGGAGAGCAGGAAAATACGTACACGTGGATTGCGGATGAAGAGCGTTTTGGGTGTATCGGTACGTAAGAGTGACCAGAGCCACATGAGGAAACGATTGGATGATACTGAGGTAACGAACCGGGACATAGAAACCTCCCAAATACAATTGTTGCTACATTGGTTGCTCGTAAAAAAACGAGCACGACTTCCATAGTTTCGTCATACAAAGCTTATCGTCGTAGTATCATTAATTAGAGTGCTAAGCGACATGCTTGCACATTATACCATGCAGTGGGAAGTATTGGTACTAATGGATAAGCTATATCAAGCTGCACCGGTCTGGAAGGACATTTGAGAATGCATAGGAAACATTGGTACTGTTGGATAGGCTACAGTATCTAAATTTGCATACCTCAGTATAATGACTATAGGTTTCCTCAAGAGGGAACAACAATATCTTAGGTTTGACGTCCGGTTGGGAGGATGGAAGGAGAAGAAAATGTCATCAATAAATTCAGTTAACACAGTTCGCAATCTATCAGCATCGACAGCTACTGCTGGTTCATCAGCTTCTTTAGGTATGTTCAATCGCCAGGCCACTACGGCTCTTAGCAATGTGACCGCGGGAGTTGGTATAGGGGTAGCCCCCAAATTTGCACCCACGCTCAATGAGGATGAAGCAATAGATCAGGCCCGCCTGTTAAAAGCTCTTGCCGATCCAACGCGCTTGCGCATCCTGAGCCTGCTCAGTCGCCACGAAGGTGAAGTGTGCGTGTTTGAAATAGTAGAAAGCTTTACACTTGAGCAGCCCACAATTTCGCATCATTTGCGCATACTACTCAATGCAGGTTTAGTTGATTACCGCAAACGTGGTCTCTATTCTTTCTACTATGTTGACAAAAACAAGTTGAAAGCGGTAAGCACGATTATTAATGGTCTGGCGAACAATTTGATCGCTGCCTTTTAGATAAGCCCTCGACGTTGAAATTTGGTTATCTCTGCGGGCTAAAGCGTCCCTTTGCGGTAGTGATAGATGCAAAGGGACATTTTGATGTGCTTTATGTGTAGCCTGTTCTATCCAATGACTCGATCGTATGTTTCGTAGACGAGACGATTGGCTTCCCCGGCACCTGAAGAAATGCCGGATTCGCCGTCCCAAAACACTTGACAAAAGCGCAAATATCCTGTATTCTACAGGGCGTAAAGAAGCTTACTTTGCTCAGGATAAAATGCCTGGGTGTGGGTAGGAATTTACATGACGGTGTAGCTCAGTGGATAGAGCGTCAGTTTGCGGAACTGAATGTCGCAGGTTCGAGTCCTGTCACCGTCGCTTTTTTGTTTTTGGCCTCTCTTTGTGCTGTGTTTTCTCTCATGATATACGTTCCTGAGATACGACCGTGCGCTCTCTCTGATTCTAACTACTGAAGAGATGCTGAGAGACCTCTTGAGCCTGCTGGCTAGGTGTTGTTCGGTAGTGGTACTTCCTCACCTTCTACGTAGCGCACTTTGTGGCTGCCTTGAAAGACTGTGACGCCTCCGGTGCCAAGGACGGTCCAGGAGCCATTCTGTCTGGTGAGAGCGGTTGAGCCGTCGATACCAACCACTACGAGCTTTTTTTTCTTGCGACCCCTACTTTTGCTGAGTGTGGTGAGCATTATGGCAGGGATTTCATCAAAGTGTGGGATAATGGCGACGCCAGGGACAAGGCCAAGAGCTGGGATGGTGCGCCATATTTGGGGAAAATCAAAGAGCTTTGCGCCAAGGACCATGGCTCCTGCCGAACAGCCGGCCAGGACGCCACCTTTTGCCAGCACATCTTGCACTGCCTGCCATGCTGATGTTCCTTGGAGGGCCTCCAATAAGTAACGTGGCTTGCCGCCGGAGAGGTAGATGAAATTAGCTGCGGTGATTTGTTGCACTATCTTGCTTTTGTCGGCGTCTGCCCGGTTGAGCAGCATGACTGGTTCAACTGCTGCTCCTAGCTTTGTAAAATGTGCCACACCCATTTCGGCCCAACGTTCGGGTACGCCATCACCATCGGGAGCAGCGGCTGTAGGCAGTACCGCGACTCGTGGTGTGCCGTTGATACGTTCTAATAGCTGTTTGTCTACTGGCATGATGGGTGGTAAATACTCGCCTGATCCAACCAGGGCGAGGATGCCGTGTGCCGGTATATCCATGATGAACTCCTTAAAACGTTGTGGGTCTTGCGCCAGAGCATTACCAGCCTGTACAATACTATTCTACAGAATAGTTGGCTGGTAATGATAGGACAGGGAACCATCTATGTTATATAACGAAGCAACGAACGACACGCATCCCTACATCGGTATTGATATTGGTGGCACTAATACCCGTATTGGCCTCTTTTCCTCTTTGGACACTCCTCGCTTTGAGCTACTCACGAAGTTCCCTACTGCCAGGGCTACCAGGAGCAACTGGAAACGCTTGTCACCTCTATCGCCAATTTCGATAATCCCTCTTTTGGTGGAGTAGGTGTCTCTATTGCCGGTCGTATTGCCAAAGATGGGCGTTCGGTGGTCATTGCTCCCAATTTGCCAACGTATATCGATCAGCCGTTTGCCCAGGACTTAGGGGATGCTTTGCATTGTCCGGTACGCCTTGCTCACGATACGGTGTGTGGTCTGCTGGGCGAAAAGAAATTTGGCTCGCTGCAAAGCGTCGAGCGATGTGCCTATCTGACTGTCTCTACTGGTACTGGCGCGGCTATTCACCTCTCGAAAGGCGATACCCATCTGACCTCCTCAATTGAGATTGGTCATCAAATCATGGATGGCAATCCGCTGATCTGCCTGTGTGGTCAGGTTGGTTGCCTGGAGACCTTCACCGGTGGCAGGCAGCTCACGTTGCGCTACGGCCATACACCCGCGGAGATGACTGATCCGGCATTTTGGGAGACGTTCTGCGCGAAACTGGCGTTGGGATTGATCAATCTGGTCATGCTGACGCGAGTAGATGCGGTAGCGGTGAGCGGAGCTATTGTGCTTAACCGTCCTCACCTGCTCACACAGCTGCAAAAGCAGGTGAATGCTCTATTGCGGTGGGCGAGTCTGGAACTGCGTATCGCTGTGCTGGGTGAAGATGCACCCCTGATAGGTGCAGCTACGCTGATAGATACGCCAGAGGAAACGATTTTACACTGATCAGAAAGGACTTTTTTTCCCCTTCTATATAGTCCCTCTACCCTCCCTTAACACGCACATCCATCCGATATTTATGCTTAACAGTAGACAATTGAAAAAGCACTGAAAAAAACTTCTTATGGTATAAAAAAGGAGGGCGGTTGTGAGTAGACTGAATAAATATAGCAAAGAAGCCCGTCAAGCCCTGGCGAATGCACGTACAGAGGCGCAGCACTTGAGGCATAGAGTTGTAGGTACGGAACACCTCTTACTGGGTATACTGAAGCTGAATGACCCGATGATCGAGAAGCTTTTTGCCTCTCTGCATATAAGTACGCAACGTGTGATGCAGGCCATAGAATTTGTGGTTGGGCGTGGTAATAAAGCTTTGATAGGTGAACCTACGCTTGGCACAGGTGCTCGAACGGTGCTAGCAGCTGCCGAACAAGAAGCTGTTTATGCTCAGGCAGAATTAGTGGGTCTCGAACATCTCCTGCTGGGTTTATTCAGTGAGCGCGATGGAGTTACTGTCGGTGTGCTAGAAAGCTTTGGTCTCTATCTCAACCCGGCACGCCAGAGCTTCCGTGGTTTATTGACGAATGGACGTGAACAAGTTCTTAAATCTAATCAGTACGAGACAAAATATGCGGCTACCCCTACGCTGAACTCAGTCAGTCGCGACCTCACGAAGGCTGCTTACGAAGGGCAACTTGACCCGATGATTGGGCGTGAAGCCCAATTGGAGCGCGTGATGCAGATTTTGTCTCGTCGCTCCAAGAATAACCCTGTCCTGATTGGGCATGCAGGCGTGGGCAAAACTGCTCTGGCCGAAGGGCTTGCTCTGCGCATTATAGAGGGGCAAGTGCAGGAAAGCCTGCTCGACTGCCGGGTAGTTGTCCTAGACGTGGGCCTGCTCACCGTCGGTACCAAGTTTCGTGGCGATTTTGAGGAGCGACTGAAACATATCACGCAAGAGATTATTACTGCCAAAGGGATCATACTCGTCATTGACGAATTGCATGCCTTGGTAAGTCCCGGTGTCGCCGAGGGTTCGATTGATACTGCCAACCTCTTCAAACCCATGCTGGCACGCGGGGAATTTCAATGCATCGCGGCCACAACCCTGGATGAGTATCGTAAGACGGTTGAAGCTGATCCCGCTTTGGAGCGGCGTTTTCAAGCTGTATTGATTCCTGAAACCACTGGTCAGGAAACCCTGGCGATTCTGCGTGGTCTCCGCTCGCGCTACGCAAATTTCCACCAGGTCACGATCACTGACGAAGCCTTAGTGGCGGCGGTACAGATGTCTTCGCGCTACATACCGCAGCGTTTTCAACCGGACAAAGCCATTGACCTGATCGATGAAGCTGCCGCTCGTGTGTGTGTACAACGGTCAATGGCACCCGAAGCTGTACACAAGTTGCGTGAGGAAATGGTGATGGTGCAATGTGCCAAGGAATACGCTATTATGCATCATGACTTTCCAACAGCCTCTAAAGAGCGGAGCCGGGAAATGCACCTGCGTCAGCAATTAAGCGAGGCCGAGCAACAATGGGTCAGTTCGCACGAGCAGCAGCTTCCAGTCGTTGGCGAACAAGAAATTGCCAAGATCATTGCTATGTGGACGGGGATTCCGGTGACGCAGATAGCTGCTGCCGAGGCCGAACGTCTGTTGAAGCTTGAAGATAAACTGCATCAGCGCGTCATTGGGCAGCATGCTGCCGTGCAAGCCGTGGCTCGCGCTGTGCGCCGTTCACGTACGAACCTGCGTGATAGCCGTCGTCCCATCGGCTCCTTCGTCTTCGTCGGCCCTAGCGGTGTAGGCAAGACAGAACTGGCGCGTGCTTTAGCCGCGACTCTCTTTGGCGATGAAAATGCGCTGATTAAGCTGGATATGTCAGAGTTCATGGAAGCGCACAACGCCTCTCGCCTGGTTGGTGCCCCTCCGGGATATATTGGCTACGATCAGGCTGGGCAATTGACCGAGGCCGTTCATCGTCGTCCCTACAGTATCGTTCTGTTTGATGAGATCGAGAAGGCTCATCCTAAAGTCTTTGACCTGCTTCTGCAAATCCTGGACGAGGGTTGCCTCACCGACTCGCATAGCATGACTGTGGATTTCAAGAATACCATTATCATTATCACGTCCAATGCTGGTACCGCCCAGCTTGAGCTGGGCGAGATGGCCTTTACCTCTCGTGGACAAAGTACACAGGAACGCCAGCGTAAGGAGCATGAGCGTATCGCTGCATCAGTTACGCTAGCTCTCAAAGACTTGTTCAAACCGGAACTGCTCAACCGTATCGATGAGATCGTGCCGTTTCATATCCTGGAGCCAGAACACCTGCACGAGATCGTCGATCTGATGGTTGCTCAGACGCAGCGGCGTATGCAGGGACAGGGCATTGAACTACAGGTAAGCGATGTCGCTCGTAGTCTACTAGTTCAGCATGGTTACCATCCTGTTTATGGAGCAAGACCCCTGCGTCGGACCGTCCAGCGTATGCTAGAAGATATGTTGGCCGAGGGGATTCTGCAAGGTGCATTTGTGGCAGGAGATACGGTGATGGTGGATGTGGTTGAAGGCAGGTTGATGGCAAAAACGCCGACCCCGGTTCATCAAGGGGGAGTACGGGAAATGAGTAATGGGCAACAAGAGGCGGCGTAGTTCTGGAGGGCGACCACGAGGGTCGCCCCTACATTTCAAGCAGAGATATACATGCCGACCATGCCACCCATCATATGGTCTGTGACGTGGCAGTGATACAACCATTTGCCGGGATTGTCTTCAATATAGTCAAAGGTCACCGTCGTTGCTGGCCCTAAAATAAGTGTATCATCAAAACGGTTATTGAAGATCCACCGATGCCCATGCAAATGGAAGGCGTGAAATTCCTTTCCGTAGGCGACAATGCGCCAGCGGACATGACTGTTCATGGCGACGTTAAATGTTGGCGTGTTGCCCATGTAGGCATAGCCATTGAAGCAATCGAAATCCTGGGAGAGGCTCGAAACATCGGATTGATACAGATCGTGGATAACGAGGCAAATCTCTTGATCCACAGTGGGAGTTGAGGAGTCGGTAATGGCAAACATGCCAAAGAGTCCCAACTCAACATTATATTCCATCAAATTATTTTGGGGCAGCGAGTGATCATGGTAGGGCCATGTGCCGACCGAACTGGATATAGCGTTCCACTGGTAGTCATAGGACTGCCCGAAGGCAACAGCTGTACCTGGCTTGTTTGGGTCAAAAGCAGTCCAGGCACCATCGTTCGGCGGGGTATAGCGGACGCCATGAGGATGAATGCTGTGAGGGAAGCCGTAGTGTGTATCATTATTGCGGAAATGAACGAGGATGGTGTCACCAACCTGGGCACGGATGATGGGTCCAGGAATGCCCGTGTTGGGTCCAATATTGCTATCGCCGGGAAGGGGTGAACCCCAATTCGGTGTATAGGCGCGGTAGCCAATAGCCCAGTAGGAACTCTGGCTCGCAGTGAAGTGCATTCCCATCATCCGGTCGTGGCCTGTCGGAACGAGATTATGGAAAAAGGAGTCAGCTTGAATCCAGTATTCCCGCACAACGCCGCTCGCAGTTTGAGCATGTGCGGTCTCTGCAGTCTGAGAGGTAGAAAGGTGAGAAGAAAGAGCTATGCCGCCGAGCGAAGCCGCAGCTATCGTGCCTGCGACAGCTGTGCTTTTCAAGAGGTTACGGCGAGAAATATGGTATGGATCTTGCTCGTGTGATGTCATGATTATCATCCTTGCATGTTTTTTGTCTGGCTCACCCCTCCCACCCTGCTCTCTGGTCACCGTTTCCTTACGTTGAGCCAGAGCTAAGGATAGAATATTCTAGTGTAGTTGAGGTTACATTTCTGTTGAGAAAAGGTAAGAAACGCGGTTGAGCAGTTGCGATTTATTAACCCCTCTTGACCCCAACTCTCATAAACTCTATACTAGAGCCCAGTTATTTGAGCTTTCTGGCAACATAGCCACTTTTCCCTTCATAGAAGAGGGCGAGGATAGAAGACTGTGAAAATCATTATTCGTTGGCAACTCATAGCCCTTTTTGGGCTGACCTTGCTGGGCTTGGCGTTGCGCCTTTATGGCCTTAATTGGGATGAGGGGAACAGCTTTCACCCTGACGAACGGCAGATTCTCTTTCATGTACAGGCTCTGTCATGGCCAGACAGTCTTGCCCAATTTTTCGATCCCGCCAACTCCCCGCTCAACCCGCACTTCTTTGCCTATGGCTCCTTTCCGCTCTATCTCCTGGCAAGCATCGGCAACATCTTGAGTCGCTTTTATCCGGCCATAAACAGCCTGGCAAATCTCACGCTGGTTGGGCGTGTGCTGTCCGCCCTCTTTGATAGTGGCACTATCCTGCTCACCGGCTGCCTGGGCTTCTTGCTAGCCGACGATGCCACACCAGAGCGGCAGCACGCTTGGGCCCTGGCTCTTTTTTCAGCTACCCTGGTCACCTTTACACCTTTGCAGATACAGCTTGCCCACTTCTATGCCGTTGATAGCCTGCTGCTTTTCTTTATTGTGTTCACTATCCTGGCTTGTGTGGCCCTGGTAAAAAGCGATAAACCGCTACGCTGGTCAATCCTTGTTGGCCTGGGCTACGGCCTGGCTCTGGCCACAAAATTTAGTGCCGCCCCCTTAGTTGTACCTATCCTCGTCGCGCTCTTACTGCGCTGGCGTAAACACGATCTCTTCTCATCAGTGTTAGCTTTACTGATCATCATTTGTGTTACGTGGATTTCATTTCTTATAGCCATGCCCTATGCGTTTCTTGATCTGCCCAATTTTGTGAAGCAGGTTGCAGATCAGGGAAGTCTAGCGCGTGGTTCGCTTGACCTCCCCTATGTGCGCCAGTTTGCCGGTACGATACCCTATGTCTATGAGATACAGAACATGATCCTATGGGGCATGGGATTAATGCTGGGTCTGGTCGCCTTTGGAGGCTTGCTCTGGTTTGTATGGCGTATCTGGCGGCGCAATGCTGGTCTGTGGCTGATCGTTCTCTCCTGGGTGCTGGTGTATGGGGCCATTACGGGCAGCTTCTACGTCAAATTTATGCGCTACATGCTGCCTCTGTATCCTTTCCTGACCCTGATGGGAGCGGCTCTCTTACTCGCCTTGGCAGTGGGCCTGACCCCCGCAAGGGGGGCTCTCAGGGGTAGGTTTTTTGGGGGTGGAGACGTCATCTCGCGTAGGGGCGGGAGTGGCGTGGATGTGGGGAGGGGGCCCTTGTGGCCGCCCGCGGGGTGGAAGGGCCCACTCTCCACCAAGCACGGCGGGCAGCCACAAGGGCCCCAACCCCGCTCCACGCCGCCCCTGCCCCTACGCGATTCCCCTCGCTATGGCAAAACCCCTGCTCCTGAGAGCACAAGGGGGGTCACTACGGATGGCACAGGCCGGAACGGCGGGCAGCCACAAGGGCCCCAACCCCGCTCCACGCCGCCCCTGCCCCTACGCGATTCCCCTCGCCATGGCACCCCCCTTGTGGGGGTCAGGCCCACCCACCTGGACTCTCTGCCAAATAATGAACCGCATCCATATAGCAGGAAGATTTTGATGGCTGTTCCTCCTGTTGCCATACTCTTGGTGCTGCTCGGAACCATGTTTCAAGGTCTGGCTTTGTTAAATGTCTACAGTCAACCCAGCACCCGTATAGTGGCTTCTCTGTGGATATATAACCACATACGGCCCGGTAGCGTCTTCACGTATGAACAGTGGGATGATGCCCTGCCCTATGTGGTTGGTGATCATGTGCCGTATATCTATGCGCAGCTTACTTATCCTGACGCGAGCGGGCAACCGCAAATGGGCTTAGACCTGTATGGTGATGATACCACGGCTAAAGCGCGGCAGCTTGCCAACCTGTTGCCCAAGGTTGATGTGCTGACTATGGCAACCGATCGTCTGGACAAGTCGATTCCTCGTCTACCATTGCGCTATCCACTGACCATTCACTACTATAAGTTGCTCTTCAGTGGTCAACTCGGTTTCCACCTTGCCGCGCAGTTTCAAAATCATCCTAACTTGTTCGGCATTACGCTCGACGATAGCAATGCCGATGAAAGCTACTCTGTGTTCGACCATCCCACGGTACGCATTTTTGTGCGCGATAATCCTTATCTCTACACTGCAGATCAGCTTTTCCAGAAATTACTGGGTGGTGTCCAATTGCCACCTGCTACATAGTCCTATACTATCGGCAAAATGGCCTCTTCGTGATATACTTGGAACTTGTAAGATAGTACAAACGTCGTATTGCGGTAGAGAGATACGTAAAAGCTTTATGCTAGAAACGTGTTTTATTGTGGTGTATTCATATTTCTTTCTATAGCGAGAATCTATGCTTGAACTAATACAGATGTGGGCTTTGGTTGAGGTATTGGGCTTCATTTGCCTGCCACTCACCATCACTGTTTTTCATAACCTTCCGGATCGTGGCTGGGCTTTCACCAAAGCCATCGGAATGGCTCTGTTGGCCTTCTGTGTTTGGTTGCCCTTAATGTTTTTCCAGATGCTTCCTTTCAGCCAGTTCTTCATCCTCGGCGTTCTGCTGCTCATTCTTGCCTGTAACATCATCGGCTTTTTGCGGGTACGCCAAACGCTTGTCAAGGTCATCTCTACAAATTTTTGGTATATCGTTATTTGCGAAGCTATCTTTCTGGGCATGATGTTTTTATTGGGCTGGATTCGCTCCTATATACCCGATATTCGCTCCTTTGAAATGTTTATGGATGAGGGTTTTCTGGCAGCCATCATGCGTAGCCCTCATCTGCCGCCCAACGACATGTGGTACTCTGGTTATTCCATCAACTACTACTACTATGCCCATTTTACGATGGGCGTGCTTGCCAAATTGTTGGGACAAAGTCCATCTGTCGCTTTTAATACGGGTATCTGTACATTCTATGGTTTGACGGCTGTCAATCTCTTCGGGGTTAGCTGTAATATTGTGACTTGGGCGCGTCATACACGCCAGAACGGTACGGCGACATCAGCGACCAATCCTCGTCCTTCGCGGCTTTATCTGTCTATGTGGCGGGCTGTGCCCTATGGACTGATGACCATTCTGATGGCTCTCATTCTGGGTAATTTGGCCGCGACCCAGGAATGGTGGGAAGATGACCGCAATTGGGCCTTATTTGACTGGTTTTGGAAGCCAACTCGCGTCGTAGGTGACGGCAAAACCATCAACGAATTTCCCGCCTTCAGCTTCTTACTGTCCTGTTTTCATGCCCATGTGTTGGCTCTGGCCTTCACCATTCTCGGCATTGGTCTCGCGCTGAACCTGTTTTTAGAGCCAAATGGCAAAGGGCTTTTCGTCTTTGGGCGTGGCTGGCGACTGCCTTTCACTATGGGTACGACAGCACTGGTACTCGGTGGTCTCTTTACTATGAATGGCTGGGATTTCCCAACCTATCTAGGGTTGGCGGTCGTTTGTATTATCCTGCAACAGTGGCTGGCTTATGGAATGCGTTTCCATATAGAACTTGCGCTGGATATCTTTACAGCGTGTGCCGGATTAGTGGCCCTCTCGTTTCTGCTGTATGCACCCTTCTATCTCAGTTTCGTCTCACCCTCACAGGGCATTGGACTGGTAGGACCTGGGGATCGCTCGCCACTTTCTAGTGAAATCCTCATCTATGGTATGTTTGCCTTTATTTTCATTTCGTTGCTGCTTGCTACTGTCTTTAGACTGCCCTTTTTCACAGGTACAACGGCACCAGAGAATGGAGATGGTGGTCGCGAACTGGTTACCGTCACGCTCTCTGCGACCGATGAGCAGTCCAGCTTGGCCAGGCCAGCTAGCGAGAATAGTACAGTAGCAGCACAACCGCTTGTCGCAAACAGAACTAGCAATAGCAGCGTAGGCTCACCATCACCTGTTTCACCTCAACCCGGGTCAGCTAAAGGTAGGTCGTGGATAGCTGCGATTCTCTTCATTATTGTGGCTGCCGTGATCACGTTCTTTGTCTTGCCCAACAGTATAACATTTGTGCTGGCGGGCAGCATTGCCGCCTTCGGTGTGCTGGCAACTCTCTATAACTTGCGTAATCGTCCCCAAGCCTTTACCCTCCTTCTGGGCACTATCGCTTTTACGCTGATCGCAGTGTGTGAAATTGTCTTTCTCAAGGATGTCTTTGCAGATAATTACCCACGTATGAATACCGTCTTTAAATTCTATTTTCAGGCCTGGGCTTTGCTCTCCCTGACCTGTGGTACGGGACTCTACTTCGTCTTGGAGAGTTTTCGTCCACAGCCAGATGCTTTGCCTGCACAACGTAGATTGCAGCGCGGAGTAGAGGGATTGTGGGCAATTGGTTTGTTGGGCTTACTGTTGGCAAGTGCCGTCTATCCTCTGATAGGCACCTATGCCCGTACCAATCACTATGCCCAGCGCAGTAATAGTCTGGATGGGATAAACTATCTACAGACATGTACACCACCTAATTGTGACTATGATACGTCTGGCGATTATGCCGCTATTCGCTGGATCAACAGTCACATCAGTGGTGACCCGGTGATTGTGGAGGCGGTTGGCGACGACTATAGTAGCTACGGGCGTATCTCGGCTTTCACCGGCCTGCCAAGCCCCATGGGATGGGTAGGACATGAGTATCAATGGCGTGTGAACTGGATCAATAAGGGACTGAATGGCGTTGATTTTAATAACCGCAAAGGGGATGTAGACTCTATTTATACGGCTCGCGACCCCAATGTTGTATTGAGTTTACTAGCTCGTTACCATGTACAATACCTATACGTTGGGCAGTTAGAGCGAATGAAATATCCAGGAGCAGACCTTCATCGGTTTGCGGCCTTTATGAATATCGTCTATTCTACAAAAGGCGTAACCATCTATCAAGTCAGGTAAAACTCACTGCTGGCTTCAGCCATTGGTGGGAATGGAAAAGAGTGCAGTGGCATCTCTTGCAGGTGTCAGATCGCTCAGGGAGGCACTTTTTTGAAGAGTTACGAAACTGAACCACGCAATAAAACTAGCTCAGGAGAACAAGGTTCTGGAGATGCTCATGATCTTGAGCTAGAGCCTGTGGCAAGCGCCCAGCCTTCAAAGGAAACAATTGAAGAAGAAACCCTTGCTAATACTTCTCCCACTGCGGAGGAGGGCAATCTGACATATATCGATGAGACCGAAGAGCCCTTTGAGGAAAGTTTCAGCGATGACGATGAAGATGAGATCGAGCCTCCTCGTAAGAGACGTTTTGTTCCTCCGACACGCCAGCAACTGTTGATCTGGGCACCCTATTGGGGCGTTATCTTGTTGGGAGCAATCTTGCGCTTCTGGGGGCTGGGGGATAAACCGCTGCATCATGATGAAAGCCTGCATGCCTACTTCTCCATGCAGCTTATGCACAACATGGAGTCATGGATTACCTGTTTCGATCCCAGTGTGACTTGTTATCGCTACGATCCCCTTTTGCATGGGCCCTTCCAGTTCCATTTTATAGCTCTGGTTTACAAGATTTCGCAGCTTGTGGGTGCGCCTGACAATGGTATCAATACGACGACTGTGCGTATTCTCGCTGCCACCCTTGGTACCGTGATTGTTGGTCTCCCCTACTTTCTGAGAGATTATCTGGGTAAAGTTGGTGCGTGGCTGGCCTGCTTCTTCCTGGCTGTCTCACCGAGCATGGTCTACTTCTCGCGCTTTGCTCGTGAAGACATCTACATGGCCTGCTTCACACTCCTCTTAGTCGTAGGCCTTGCTCGCTACATTCGTTCGCGCAAGATGCGCTGGCTCGTCATTGCGGCCCTGGCCTTCTCGTTTTCCTATGCCACTAAAGAGGCAACTTTCCTGACTGTGGCCGTCTTTGGCAGTTTCCTGGCTGCTCTCATTGTCTGGGAACTCGGACTAAGAGTTCCCCTACGTGCGCATTTCAGCGAGGCTTCATCCTTCTACTCGTTTATCCCGCGCACGGCAGCACCGCTTGGACTCTTAGGATTTTTCATAGTAGCAGGTATAGTGGCCAAGTTCTTTTTTGCCTGGCTCAAAGCTCTCTCCATTTACACTACCACGAATACTGCTGCCTCCGATCTCTATGTGCAAGGATTGAAAGATAAAACGGTTGCCATTGTGCCGTGGGTTGGTATTATTCTCGGCATCTATGTCCTCAGCATTTTGGGACGTGAAATGTTTGGCAAATTACCTCTGGCCTCTTATGAACGGCGCGGTGTGGCAAAATATATCGAGCCCAGCCAGCAGCGTGTGTTGGACACCATCTTTACTATGCCCTGGACGCACTGGTTTTTTGCTCTTCTAGCGGGCTGGACGGTCTTTCTGGTGCTGTTTACCGTCCTTTTCACCAACATTCGAGGTGGTATTGGTGATGGTATCTGGCAGGGTATCTACTACTGGATACAGCAACAGCAGGTAGCGCGTGGTGGACAGCCCTGGTACTACTACCTGCTCTTGATACCTCTGTATGAACAAATAGGAGTCGTCTTCGGATTGGCTGGCCTGATACGTTGTCTCGTACAGCCGACGCGCTTCCGTCTCTTCGTGGCCTACTGGTTTGGCGGCAACGTCTTCCTCTACTCCTGGGCTGCTGAGAAAATGCCCTGGTTGATGATCCATATGACCATGCCCATGATGCTGTTGGCGGCTATTGCTCTGGAGCCAGCCGTGGTCACCCTCTACAATTTTGTCAAAAATCGCTTCAATCGAACAGGCACCTCTGCGGAGCTTGTGGTGGCTAATGAAGCGAGGCGTAATCTTCCGGCCTTGCCATTCCAACCACGCCCACGGGTAAGTGTCTTGGCCGCCAGTACGGCTACCTTCAGTGTTATTCTGGCTGCACTGCTGCTCGTGCCAACATTGCATAACATGTATGAGGTATCGTATATTCATCCAGCAGACGGTCCGCATGAGATGATGATCTATGTGCAGACGACGACCGATGTGAACATCGTCATGTCTAAGATCGATGCACTTGATCAGAAGGACTATGGTGGTAAGCATCAGTTGCGGATTGCCATCACCAACGATGCAGTATGGCCCTTTGTGTGGTATGTGCGCGACTATCCCAACATCTGTCTCAACTTCCCCGATGGTTGCCCAACCACGGCCAAAAGCTATCCGGTGATTATTACAGGTGGAGATAATCTCTACACCATGCAGTCTCAGTATAGTACCCACGGTAATTACCTCTTCCATCAATATCACATGCGTTCATGGTGGGATGAAGGCTACAAGCCGCCTCCCTGTGTGCCAACCAAAAGCAACAACTGTGCCGATCAGCCTGCCTACGGTGGTGTTGGTGTCGATCTCTGGCTCAGCTACGGTGACAATCCACCGCCGCATGCTCAATTCAATCTCGGCCTCGCAGCTCTACACATCTGGCAATGGTGGTGGGATCGCCGTGCTATCGGTTCCACTGATGGGTCTTATGATATGGGCCTCCTGATTCAGAAGGGGTTGGGGGTCAATCCATAATCTCCAAGCTCCATAGGAGCCGAAGCAAAAAAGTGCCCGTGGGCGATCCCACGGGCACTTTTTTGCTTCGGCTCCTATAACCTTAAATCAGCTTCCACCCTGATAACGCCAGGACTGTTGCCAGCACTGGTCGCATATAGCGGTCAGGGATGTACTTGCTCAGTTTGCTACCCATGAACACGCCGGGGATTGAACCAATGAGCAATAGACCCACAAGTGTCCAATTGATAGTTCCGGCAACCAGATAGGTGATAGCACCAGCCGCCAGCAACATGAAGGCTTGAAAAACGTCTGTACCAACCAGTTCCCTTGAGGTCAGTCGGGGGAAGAGAAAAGCCATCGAAACAATAATCAGTGTGCCGCTTCCCACAGAGGTCAAACCAACCAGAAAACCCACAAATGCACCGACAAAGACTGTCAGGAGGGGACGATAGCGCTTCTCCCATATTGTTGCACCCTGAGATGCTGTGACTTCACCTTCAAGTGCGGCTTGTTTGCCTGCCTCAAGCTGTCGCCGTTCCAACCAGCGCATCAGGTACGGCTTCAAGATAAGCAGTACAGCCACTAAAATAAGCGTAAAGCCGATGGCGTGAATAATGATACCATTCACCACGTCGCCATAATGCTTGCGAATATACTGTACAAGGCTGATACTCAACACTGTTGCAGGTACACTACCGCATGCCAGCCAGAGAGCCACCTTAAAATTGACACTCTTCTGACGAATATGCACGAGTGAACCGACGGCTTTAGTGACGGTGGAGTACGCAATATCGGTACCAACAGCCCAGACAGGGGGAACGCGGAAAACGAGAATCATAATGGGAGCGAGTAGAGAGCCTCCGCCCATCCCAGTCAGACCTACGAGAAAGCCAATAAATAAGCCGACGAGCGAGATACGGTAATCCATGAGTAACCTCCTTGGTCAACTAGGCGATCAGAGCTAATCACGTGTACTGTCTCTACTTGTTAAGCCAACAATACCATATAAAAATCATTTCTTCAAGTTATTTGAAATATTCTTTGATGTTATGATAAATGGGTATAAAAATCTGCCGTTCAATTAGAAAAAGTTATGTGTTATATGTGGTGGTGTTATTAAAGAAATGCTTGGTGTGGGGAGAAACACATGACATAGATGACTGCCCCATAGGCGTGAACTTAAGCACGGCTGTCATCCTTCGCTGCGCTCAGGATGACAGCCGTGCTTAAGTTCACGCCTATGATGACTGCCCCCGCCGCAGGATGATCCTTGCGGTCATCCGACAGAGGGGTGGTCATCGACTCTCAGGGGTAGGTTTTTTCCTTGGGCGAACAAGCATGCCCCAGCAACGGGCGGCCACAAGGGCCCCAACCCCACATCCACGTCGCCCCCGCCCCTACGCGGACCAGCCTTGCAAGCCATTTCCCCAAAAAACCTACCCGTGAGAGGTGGTCATCGAGGGTGGGGAGAAAGGGCACATCTAGTCCGCTTGGCTCAAGATCTCGAACACCGTTCCATCCGGGGCTCTGAAGTGATTCCAACTTGTCTTGCCCGCCCGCTGAATGGGGCCAATGAACTCGATCCCTGCCGCTTCCATGGTAGCTCGTGCTGCATCGACATCGTCCACGCGGAAGGCGACCACAGGACCAGTGGTGAAGAAACTGTGAAATTCCTCATCGGGGCGATAGAGTTCCACTTGCGTGCCATTGGTCAACTGAAACCCCGCAATCTCTGATTCGTCTCGAATGGGCTGCATGCCCATCACATCACGAAAGAACTGTACCATCTCTTCAAACTGAGTGGTTCGTAATCCCAACCAGGTCAGTCCTTTGACATCCATACGCTCTTTCCTCATTCACAGGTTAACTATGCACCAGCACAATCTTCCCTGTATGTTGTCCTGAAGCTTGTAACTGGTGAGCCTCTGCCGCCTGCTCTATGGGCATTAGCTGCGCAATTATCGGTATAACAGCCTTCTCGGCAACCAGTTGTAGGATACGTTGCTCATTTTCCGGGCTGGTAAGGATGCCACTACCACCACCAATTACGTGTACTCGTTTCAGTCGCCACGTTTGCGTATCGACAGTGGCCTGCTGTCCGCCGAGATTGCCAACCAACACAATGCGCCCATCCATTACGCATGCATCAAGGCTATCTTGCAGGGTAGTACTGACCAGTTCGATGACCAGATTGACACCGTTAGCATGCTGGACCACCTGACCTACCTTTTCATTGCGATGGTTGATGATCATATCTGCTCCAAGTCGACGTAGCTCCGAGGCTTTGGCTTCGCTACCTGCCGTTGTCACGACCCAGCAGCCAGCGTGTTTAGCAAGCTGAATAGCAATCGTGCCAACGCCGCTTGGGCCAGCCCAGATCAGTACGCGCTCTCCGGCTTTGGCATGCCCAAGGTCAAATAAGCTACCCCATGCTGTAGATGCAGTGAGACCAGCGGCCACTGCCTGCTCAAATGTCACACCATCAGGGATGCGTACCAGATCGGTAGCTGGTACAGCTATCGTGCTGGCATAGCCACCGCCGCCCTTTGCACCAAGGGCGCGAGTGGTCATTACGCGTTCACCTGCCCGAAAGTCATTACTGTCTTTAACGACCACACCCGCAGCTTCTAGCCCAGGTGTAAAGGGTAGCTTGCCAACCGGACGACTGCCATCGCGTTGGTATAGATCCAGCCGATTGACCGTTGTTGCCTTGACCTGTATCAACACATCTGTATCGCCGGGTATTGGATCAGGTACTTCCTGAACTTGAAGCACTTCGGGGCCACCATATTGTGCAACTTGTACTGCTTTCACTGCTTGTTTTCCTCGCTGTTCAACTGTTGATGTGATTAAGAACACCTTGTACGCTACTCAGGTTCGTGTAGGCGCAATGTATCCAGTTGAACTTTCCGCTATTATTGTATGTTTATGAGTATGCAATTGCAAATGACGATATTGTTGGCCCCATGATGGCCGCAAGGGCCATCACTACTATACACGATGGCTTCGCAGGCCGATGTATTCGTGTATAGTAGTGTGCCCTTGCGACCTTCATAGCGAAGAGGCCTTCATGGACTTGTTGGCTTATCCTTGGGCGAAGGCGTCGCCTTCCTCGAGCAAGGGATGCACGATGTATTCTAGCCGCAGCTCATGGAGTAAACGGAGTGCTTGTTCAGGCACCGCGTGCAAGCGCGCATCAAGCACTTTGACGGCAGGTCTGCGTTCATGGAGACCGGGGATGGCCCCTTTGAGCTTGTCGATGTAGTCCAGATCATCTTGATAGAGCCGAATTTCCAGCTGCTGCTCATCTGACCACTGCTGATGTGCCTGCTCTTGTACGAAGCTGGACAAAGTAGCTCTTTGTCCAGAGAGCCACAGGAGAAGCTGGTACGCCTCATCGGAGGCTAAGGCCACCTGGGTGCCCGGTCCGGACACTGTGAGCATTCCTTGCTCATCTAGTTTCACCGTATGTTTGCCTAAACTGTGCTCGCTCATAGTGTTCCTCACTTCCTGTCAATACCGCTTATCGCTCCAGCAAAGCCATGCGTCTCATGTGAACAGCGGCTTGCAGTTGAGCGGCGTTCTGCTTGACCTCAAACCAGTGGGTCTGCTACAAATCGCCAGGGAACTACGAGTTGTACCCTTGCTTATCTCATAATAACATCTTTTTCGGTCTGAGCCAAGAAACCGCCATTTGGGGTGCGTTTCATTTTTTGCAAAGAGTGCAGATAGGTCGGCCTGACCCCCACAAGGGAGGTCACTACATGGTGGAGCCTCGACGCGGGAAATGGAGTGACCCTCTATTTGTGGGGGTCAGGCTCACCTGTGTCCATTTCGCAAAAATTTGTCTCTTGCAATAGGCTGGTATCTAGACTGCTCATTGCATAGGTATGTTATCATACTTTCATATTTAGCAGAGATACAATATCATATGGAGAGGGATGGAAAAAGAATCGTATGCCAGTTACCCCCATACAGAAGCAAGCCATTGAGCAGTACTACAAAGACCTCGCTGCCTACCAGGAGAAACACGTCACTCACGAAACGGCGGTGCGTAGTGCCTTTCAGAACCTGCTCGCTGCCTTTGCCCAGTCAGCCAACTGGGTGCTCATTCCTGAACAGACACTTGCCAATGGTAAACGCCCCGATGGCACCCTGCGCGATAGCTTCAACCTGCCACGAGGCTACTGGGAAGCCAAGGACACACGAGACGACCTGCCCACGGAGATCCGCAAGAGGATCAGTTGCTGGCGGGGATACCACAGGAGTGTTTGGCCTATCGCCTGGGCAATCGCTCGGCCCTGGAATGGGTGATTGACCAGTACCAGATGAGCGAGGACAAGCGCAGTGCCATCGTGAGCGATCCGAATCGGGAGGACGATGAGGAATATATCGTGCGATTGGTCGGCAAAGTAATGACGGTGAGCGTGGAGACGGTGAAACTGGTGGAGGCGTTGGCGAGGGAGGTACGACAAGAGGAGTGGTTGGGTACGGTGGGCGTTTCTGGTGAATGAAGAAGAGGCTCTTGAGAGAAAAAGGTGAAGAGCCTATCCTCTCCCACGGTGGAGAAGGGAGCGTGTGTCATGCAGCGTATCAGACAAGGACGTATAGTAGCCGGAGCGTTGCTCTTCCTGGTATGGTTTGTTCTTCTTAGCATAGCCTGTGTCCAGAGTGGCGTTGTTTCTGCCCAAGCTTCGCGCTCCGTGGTAGAAGCGGTTTTCATCGCGCCAACGGCTAGTGCTACCGCATCATCCTCTTCGGGCAATGGGGGTGGACTTGATCCAGCTATTATTGCAGCGTTTATTGGTCTGGGAGGAGGGATTATAGTGGCGTTGGTTGGTGGAGGATTTGGTATTTACCAGATGAGGCGAACCATACAGGTCCAGAGGGAGCAGCTTCAGGCACAGAAGCAGGCCCAGGAAGAGCAGCTTCAGGCACAGAAGCAGGCCCAGGAAGAGCAGCTCCGAGTGCAACACCAGCAAGCGCAAGAAATGCAACGTTTGCAGCAAGAGCTTCAGGAGCAAGCAAAGGCCAAAGAGCGCGAACGGCAGAGCAAAGAAGCAACGCTTGAAGCTGCCCGTCTTCAGATGGTGCTGGCCGAGAACACTGCTGAACAAGTCAAAGCGTACCGCAAGGCACTCCATGCAGACCCGCGCATCTCGCGCTTGCAGATACTTGATATGAGTCGCCCACTCGAGGTGACGAGTGTGTATATACGTGTGCGTGTTCACGAAGAGGCACGGCTCCTCTATGAGATCGATCCCCTTTTGCGTGAAGCAGAAGAGCGACGTGATCCTAATGTGATGATCCAGGCGAGCCGTAAATATCTCGAACGTCGTGTCGGCACGGCTCTGCATCCAGATGAGGCCCTGCGTAAGTATCAACGCTGTGTTATCGTTGGTGATCCGGGAGCAGGGAAGACGACCTTGCTCAAGTTTCTGGCATTGAGCGCGGCAGATGGCACGCTCAAGGACCTGCCGGATCTGCCGATCCACATTGAACTGAACGCTTTCGCCGCTCAATCCACCGAGCATGATCTGCTCTATTTTGCCGCTGCTCAGTGGGATGAACGGTACGCCTTTCACAAAGAGGATGCACGGGCATACATGGATACGGTGTTGGAAGAAGGGAAGGCATTGCTGCTCCTAGATGCCCTTGATGAGACCGTCATTGGCGAACTGTCTGCCGACGCTGAAAATTCGTACCGGCGGGCGTCAGAGGCCATTCTCGGCGTGACCACGCGCTATCCCCAATCCCCGATCGTGGTGACGGCGCGCAAAGCTGGCTACCAGCAACGGATGTCGCTCACCGGGTTTACGGAGTTGGAGGTCGTGGACTTCCGTCCAGAAGATATCGAGCAGTTTGTGAACAAGTGGTTTGCCTGCTTTCATGACCCGCACAAGGAGGCTGCTGCTGTTGAGCTGAATAGCAAGTTACAGAAAAATGCTCGCATTCGGGCTCTCGCGGCCAATCCGTTGTTGCTGTCGCTCATTGTTCTGTTATATGAAGCACAACTGGATTTGCCTGACCGTCGCGCTGAACTCTACAAAGAGTGTGTCGATGTGCTGCTGTCTGAATGGGATGCCAAGCGCAACATTCGGCGGCGGCGCGAGTTTAAGCCGGAACACAAACGCCAGTTACTGGCGGAACTGGCCTGGCACTTTCATAGCCAGGGACTCCGCTACTTTCCCAAACAGGAATTGCAGGCAGAGATTGCTCGCTTCCTGCCTGCTGTGGGTCTGAAGGCCGAACAATATGACGACGTTTTGCAAGAGATCACCAACGAAAATGGACTATTGAAAGAGCAGGCGCACGGCTGGTATGGCTTTCTGCATTTGACGCTGCAAGAATACTTCGTGGCCCACTATGTCAGCGATCACGGTGAGCTTGCCACGCTCTTGCAGCATATCGGCGATCCCTGGTGGGAAGAAGTGCTCTTACTCTATGCAGGGCAGACGCCCGATGCCAGTCCCTTGTTGCAGACCTTGCTGGGGCAGTCTGACCAGCAAGCATCGCCGGAAGATCTGTTTGCGACCAATCTGGTCACTGCAGGACGCTGCCTGGCAGCCCATCCTACTGTCAGGCAGGTCTCCTTGCGCGAAGAAGTGATCACCCGCCTCTTTGATCAACTCACGACGACACCGTACACCCTATCTATGACGCAGAGTGCAGAAGCACTGGCTGAAATAGGTGGCACCGCTGTAAACGCTCGCCTGATCAAGCTGCTCAGTGACACGCGGCTGGGGGGGAATGTGCGAGGGAGGATAGCGGATGCGCTGGGGCAACTGGGAGAGCGGGAGGTAGTACCCGAGCTGGTCAAGCTGCTCAGTGGCACGCGGCTGGAGGAGGATGTGCGAGGGAGGATAGTGGCTGCGCTGGGGCAACTGGAAGAGCGGGAGGTAGTACCCGAGCTGGTCAAGCTGCTCAGTGACACGCGGCTGGAGGAGGATGTGCGAGGGAGGATAGTGGCTGCGCTGGGGCAACTGGCGAATGATGAGGAAACGATCCGCGCACTTTTCGATCTAGTGCAAATAACGGATATAAAAGATGCCATTTACACGGCTTTATGGCATGCAAGCCGACGCATGAATGTTCGTATCATTGTGAAGGATAAGGGAGGCGCAGTCGGGAAGGCAGTTGAACTGTTGAAATGGTGAGCAAAGTTCAATTATTCAGAACTGGGCCTATCCTGGTTATGTAGAAAAAAGACTATTCAGCTTAGGTACGTTAATATCTTTTGCGAAAGAAGAGAAGGAATTCGGAGGATGAGGGAAAACACTCTACTAAATATGTGACCTCTGATTCTTGACATATGCCCTCTTTACTGATATTGTGGCTTAGGCGCAAATTGATCAGATAAGCTTGCTCTGGCAATTCTAAAGAGGAGATCGAGCATGGCCGAGCATGGAATGCGTGAGGGACAGCAGCTAGACAACTATCTTCTGCTTCGCCTACTCGGACGAGGAGCTTTTGGTGAGGTCTATCTTGCTGAAGATATTCGTCGCAAGACCCAGGTTGCTGTGAAGGTTCTGCTTACTCAGCTGAGCAGTGACGAGCTATACGCCTTCCTCAACGAGGCCCGCGTCTTTCGTCTCAAGCATCCCCATATTGTCTCGGTTCTCGATTTTGGTGTGGAGCGTAAGGGCAATATTCCCTTTCTCGTTATGGATTATGCTCCTAACGGAACGTTACGACAGCGTCACCCTCCTGGCACACAAGTGCCACTCCCGATGGTTGTGGCGTATGTCAGACAGATTGCAGCTGCCCTTCAGTATGCTCACGAAGAGAACTTGATCCATCGTGACATCAAACCTGCCAATCTCCTGGTAGGTCAGCACGGTGAGATTTTGGTGAGCGACTTTGGGGTTTCCATCATCGCACAAGCTGGACATATCTCCTTGCAGAGCATAAGGCAGATAGGTGGTAGCCCCTCGTATATGGCTCCTGAACAATGGAGAGGCAAGGTTAGTCAGGCTAGCGACCAATATGCCCTGGCAATCACCGTCTACGAGTGGTTGAGTGGCACTCGTCCCTTTGAGGGTGATCTTGTTGCTCTGGCTTATCAACATGCAAATGTTCTTCCTCCCTCCTTGCGCAGTAAAGTGCCAACGCTTTCCTCCGATGTGGAGCAAGTTGTTCTGACTGCACTCGCTAAAGACCCGAAACAGCGATTTGCTAGCGTACATGCGTTTGCCGTGGCCTTCGAGCAGGCCTCTCAGTTAGCCAAACCTGTTCCATTGATGCCACCTTTGTCGCAAGTATCACCACAGCAGACGATCCTGCCAAGTCAATCATCGCCATCCATCCCGGCGGTTCTTGCGCCTCAAATGACTGTGCCACCACAGCAGCATGTTTCTCTTCTTCCTCCTGGAGAGTTCTCTCTTCATGAACCACATCAACGGCAGTTCCGAGGACGGGTTATGTCACGCAGAACGGTCGTGGCGAGTCTCGTAGGGTTGGGCATTGTTGCTGGCACATCGTTGCTCCTCTCTGAGAGAGTACAAAAGCCAATCGCAAGCTTGTTTGGTCTCGGTGCTACTACTGATCCTACTGCTATTCCTCATGCACCGCATGCAACAGCCAGTACCAGCACTCATATCACAGCTACTCCCTCTTCTCATGGAACGCCTAGTCCCACTACTGGATCGACACCCAGCCCTGTGTCGAAACCTACACGCACACCTACGCCCACTCAGGTTAGCTATCAAGTGACGGTTGTGACCGGGGATGTTCCTGGTGCCGGTACCGATGCCAATGTCTATCTCTCAATTTTCGGCGACGTGGCAAGTAGCAGCGATAATCGCCTGAATAGTACACTCGCAAGCTTTGAAAAAGGGCAGACAGATGTCTTTTATTTAACTCTGCCTAATCTTGGGAATCTGCAGAAGATAACCATCTATCATGACAATACTGGCGTAGCTCCTGGTTGGTATCTGGATCGTGTGGTTATCTCCAACATGCGAACAAGTCAGCAATGGACCTTTTCCTGTTATTGTTGGCTCGCTGTGGATGAAGGGGATGGTAGTATTTCGCGTACTATTTATGCATCTTAGCAATCAAGCTCGATTACCCTTTTTTTGGTTTTGATATGAGGGAGAAGGCGGATGTGTAGGATTGTTGCAGGAAGCCTGCGAGGCATGGTAGGGGCGGCATTCATGACGCCAGTCTGTCTCTGTTGTGTTGGTCCGCTCGCTTGCTGACTGGCGTCATGAATGCCGCCCCTACATCTTTCCTGGAAGAGATTTCCTGACCCAGTGTCAAAATCCTACCCATACCCAGAGAGAAGTTTGTGATTGCAATTTTCCGGTTTTCGGGGTACAAGAAAGAACTATACAGAGGTAGCAGAGGGACGGGGAAGAAGGCGGCAAGAGGAAGTTAAGCAAGTCGGAAAATGGCCCAAAAAAGGAGAAAATTGCCTCTTGCATTTAGAGCGCTCGTTTTTTATAATGAGCATGCGCTAAATGGAATTGTGTATATTCGCTTCTCCTACGAGCAAGATGTAGGGAGCTATACATGCACGGAGGGAAGCGACGTCGCTGTAGTGCTTTACGTAACACAGGAACACAGACAAACTAGTTAGTCAGGGACAATGAAAACAACACCTTCACTTGCCATCATACCCATTGTAGTTGCTGATCAGGATGAGGCCTTGCATTTTTATATTGAGAAGTTGGGGCTTGAGAAACGGGCCGATGTTATCTTCGGACCGGATATGCGTTGGCTTACTGTTGCATCAAAGGGGCAAAAGAAACCAGAGATAGCCCTGGCAAAGCCGGAAGCCTCACTACTGACCGTGCAAACCCACAGTAGCCAGGAGGCGGTAGGACGTCCTGGCCATGGTATTACCTGCATATTTGATACAGACGATTGTTGTAAAATGTATGCGACGCTCCTTGCACGTGGCATCAATTTTTTGAGTCCGCCGACCAAGCAACTCTATGGGATGGAAGCTGTATTTGAAGACCCCTACGGCAATGCGTTTTCTTTACTGGAACCGTCACCGGAAGCATATGCTCTGCTCAAGGATGCCAGCGTAAGTACTGCTGCGTGAAATGATGAGCTCTACCATACCATAAAGCTATACAGCAAGGAGGTGTACCTATGGACGATGTACTTGATATCGTAGTCAACCATGCTGTACTGATTCATGAACGTTGTGAGAAAGTGTACGATGCTTTGACCACCGCTCAAGGACTGAATAGCTGGTTTACCACTGGGGCCAGTGTAGATGCCGAGCCGCAGGGAGCCATCGTTTTTCGCTGGCAAGATTGGGGCCCTGACCACATCACTACGGAAGATGCCGGTACCGTCTTAGAGGCACAACGTCCCGAACGCTTTATGTTCCAATGGGATTCGGACGATCCCTACCGCGCTATCACTGTCGAATTTGCCCTCGAACCTGCCAACGATGGCTACGATACGATTGTGCGCCTCAAAGAGTACGGCTATCACAACACATCTGCTGGCCTCAAGGCTCTGGCCGAACATGCTGCTAGTTGGGGCGAAGCCTTGACTTTGCTGAAGTTCTATGTCGAGTATGGTGTCCGCTATTAATAGCAGGCAATAGACAAGTGACAAGCAGGCTGCTTGTCACTTGTCTATTTAACTACTTTACAGTGATCGGGCTTGAAAGCCCCCGTCTTTCAAGCGGGGGATGAAAAGCCGTTCCTTATTGGGGGTTGGTGTGGTTGGGACTGCCTCCTGATTTCTCGCAATGTTTCTCGTAGAGCAAGACGGATAGCATCATTATCCGATTTGACTCCATAGTGCTCTTTGATCGTTGCGATAATCTGCTTGTCCTGTTCATCCAACCGAATTGTGGTTGTAGCTAGACGTTACTTTTTCATAATCCATATGCTATCATATGGATAGCACATTTGACAACTCAATCGTGTTTCGGCGGGTTCCAAAGTCAAGCGCTCCTTTGGGTAAAAGCACGAGCGTCCAAACTGTCAAGGAACTACCTTTGAAGCAGCGTAAGATCTCGCAAGAGAGCGCATACACACCTCACGGTCTGAGCTTCAAAGGTTCAGAGAACATCCAATTTCTCTGCTGTACCGTGGGGCACACGGGAACAGGTGCTAGGCAACTAGCACGAACGCTTGGGGAGAGATGGCCTCTACTGTCCTACTCGAGAGGGGAGGAGGGCAAGTCAGCTCGTCGAACCAAGAACCCTCTGCATTCTCTGCAGGGGAGTGTCAGGCCCAGCGTACTAGTCCCATTTCATGTTTCCCAGCCAGCGCCTCGTGCTTTGGCAGCACGCGCACACCGTAGGCAATACTACCACTCTCACCTGGCTTCAGATGTATTTCGTAGCGATACGAACCATCCTGTTCTTGCTTGACGTACTCCATGGGCACGGCAAAGCGTGGAATGACCAGGTCATCCTTCTCATCACCATACACCAGTTCGACGCTCAGATCTTCGGGGCGCAATTTATCAGCACGGATCCACGTGCGTACATCGATTGCTTCTCCGAGACTCAACTGTCCATCGCGGCGTCCATTGACATACACTGCCAGATTGCCCCAGGCTTGCTGTATTTTCCCTTTCCATCTTGCCAGTTCTCGTGCCCGCTCATAATTGTTCTGTGCGATCTGTAAGCTGTGCTGGATTTGAGGGATATAGAAGTTCGTCGTATATTCCTTCACCATACGTGTCATACTGAACATCGGCGCACAGGTACGGATGGCCTCCTTCATCGTGGCAATCCAGCGGTGCGGAATACCATCTGACCCACGATCATAGTAGGTGGGAATAATCTCCTCTTCCAGTAACTGATAGAGCGAAAGGCTATCAGCCTCAGCCTGCACATCTTGATCGTGATATTCGCGCTCTTCACCAATAGCCCAGCCGTTTTTACCGTTGTAGCCCTCGGCCCACCAGCCATCAAGAATGCTGCAATTGGGCTGTCCATTGAGCGCTGCTTTCTGACCGCTTGTACCACTGGCCTCATGAGGGCGAATGGGGTTGTTCAACCACATATCGGTGCCAGAAACCAGGTAACGGGCCATATCGATATCATAGTTTTCCAGAAAGATCACCTTACCACGCATCCCCTCACTTCGTGAGAGTCGGTAGACATGCTCAATTAAAGCCTTGCCTGGCTCATCGGCAGGATGGGCCTTCCCGGCAAAAATAATGTGTACTGGTCGTTTTGGATCGCTCAAGATACTCCGGATGCGATCCAGATTGCGGAAAATCAGCGTGGCACGTTTATAGGTGGCGAAACGGCGTGCAAAACCGATAATCAGCGCATCACTATCCAGCATTTTCTCGAACTCGGCTATTTGCAACGAACCTTCACCCAGGCGTAGATGCTGCTCTTTCAGATGGTACCGTGCATAAGTAATCAGAGCCTCTTTGCGCTGTATATGGGTCTGCCACAACTCTTCGTCAGGAATCTCCACAATGCGATCCCACATCTCTTGTTCATCTACATGTTCAGCCCAGTGCTCACCCAAATAACGTTTGAATAGCGCGTTCACCTCTGGGGCGATCCATGAAGGAGTATGGATGCCATTGGTGATGAAGTCGATAGGCACCTCGTCCACATCAATACCGGGCCACAAGAACTGCCACATCTTGCGTGAGACAGCACCATGCAGCTTACTGACACCATTGTGCTGCCCTGTCAGGTGCAGAGCCAGCGCCGTCATGCCATACATTGGTCCCCAGCCATGATCTTCACGCGCCACTTCCATAAACTGGTCGCGGGTCAACCCAAGTTGCCCCCAATAAGAGCCAAAGTACTTATCGATTAGATCGTAGCTAAAGGTATCGTTGCCGGCAGGCACCGGTGTATGCGTTGTAAACAGCGAGTTAGCTGCCACAGCCTCGTGAGCCTCATTAAAGCTCAACCCTGTTGCCACTAGCTCACGGCAACGCTCCAGATTCAGGAAAGCAGCATGGCCCTCATTGATATGCCACGCAGCAGGAGAAATTCCCAGCGCACGTAAGGCTCGCACGCCGCCAATGCCCAGCACGATCTCCTGGGAGATACGCATATCGCGGTCGCCACCATACAGGCGAGCCGACAGTTCGCGGTCTGGTGGGGCGTTCGGATCTACGTCGGTGTCCATCAGGTACAGTGGAATACGTCCAACCTGCAATTTCCAGACTTTGGCATGAATCCGGCGCCCTGGTAGATCAACGGTAATCATGACCTCATTGCCGTGAGCATCAGTGGCGGGAATAGCCGGCGCCTCCGAGAAATGCAGTTTATCGTAAGATGCCTCTTGGATGCCCTCGCGAGTGATCCTCTGGCGGAAGTAGCCCTGTGGATACAAAAAGCCTACGCCGACGAAGGGTAGATTGAGATCGCTGGCCTCTTTACAGTGATCGCCAGAAAGAATACCCAGACCACCAGAGTAGATGGGCAACGCTTCATGCAAGCCAAATTCGGCTGAAAAATAGGCAATCGTGCAATTGGTAAATTCTGGATAGGTGCGCGTAAACCATGTTCCGTCTTCGCTTGGATGCATATATGCATCAAAATCACGTAGCACACTATCATAGTGCTGCAAATAGTCAGGCGAGTGCGCTGCCTCTTCAAGGTGGCTTGGCTGAACCTCGCTCAGAAAACGTACAGGGTTATGTCCAGCATCCTCCCACAACTCTGGATCAAGGGTGCTATACAATGTGCGTGCTTCAGGATGCCAGCTCCACCACAAATTATAGGCCAATTCATACAGGCGATTGATACGAGCAGGCATGATCGGAAAGACCGTCATGCGTCCATAGACTTTCACAGGAGTATGTTTCCTTTCTTATGTACATCTTGCTACCTATCAGTATACTTCCCATGTATCAGTATATCTTTTGGGGGAAGGCTGGTCAATCTGAAGGAAGTTCACTTCTGCTTTCAGCAATTGCCTTCGGACAAGATTTGTTCTATACTAGCGGCGGAAAACAACACAGGCACAATGTGCAGAGAGACAGACGAATGGCAAGACGACAGCCACCACTGCGTACAAGGAGAACTCCTTCCTTTCCTACGCGGCCACCTATCAGCAGTAGCAGTGGCATCGTAGGTGCTATCCTACTGGCTCTGGCTGCTCTTTGGATGATCTGGCTTTTAGTGCATCAATTGGCTGGTTCAGCATTGTCTGTCATACCCATCATTGGCTTTCCGCCTGCCACGCCGTCTACGACCCAGCTGTCACCTTTAGTCGCTGAAGGGATCACGATTGGACATACTGACGCGACTCCGACTTTGAACAAGCAGCAGGCACTGGTTATTGCCAGCCAACTCCAACCAGATGCTGCGGCCAGAGCCAAAGTGACCAATGCTCAGTATGTGCTGGTCACCTATCCCAACAAAAGTACGCCAGCTACCCATGTCGACTTGAATAATACGGCTGCCTGGATGATCCATTATCAAAAAATACCGCTCTCCGCTCCCGACCCGGCTATCGATCCAAAACCACTGGCGCGTACATCCTACGATCTCTACGTATTTCTCGATGCCAATAGCGGCAAAGAACTCTTGGTGGTACAGGTCTAAGTTGCACATCGGGCCGATTTTATGGTTAAATGCTGAAATGACAGCATCCAATCCAAACGACAAATCACAACAACGCACCCTGAGAGCTTTTGCTGCTCTGGTTACAGGGGAAGATGCCGCTATTGACCTCGCACTGGCGGCCCTTTTGATTGCCAGCACCGCCTATCCCGATCTCGATATCGCCCACTACATGGCTGAGCTTGAATCTTTGGCCCAGCGAGTACGTAGACTGCTTGACCTACCAGAAGCTTCAACTCTCCCACCCGAAACCGACCAGCTTCCTGTCATTATGGCCATCAACAGTGTGCTTTTTGAGCAAGAACACTTCTATGGTAATACGCAAGACTACTACAACCCGGACAATAGTTTTCTCAACCGTGTTTTAGAGCGGCATACTGGTATTCCCATTGCCCTCTCGCTGGTTTATATGGAGGTGGGCAAGCGCGTAGGTATCTCGCTCGAAGGCATTGGCTTACCTTTTCACTTTGTCGTTGGCTGTCGCTTACCACACGGTAGAATCTATATCGATCCCTATGAGGCGGGTCGCATCTACAACGAACAGGAATGTCGCGAACGTGTGCGTCATCTGCTTGGAGGTAAGGGCAGAATGCAGGCCTCGTGGTTTGAACCGGTCAGCCGTAAATATCTCCTCGTGCGTATGCTCAGCAACCTCAAACACATCTATCTTCGCACCGAGAATTACGCTCATGCACTCGCCATGTGCGACCGCATCATTTTGCTCATTCCGCGCTCTCCCGTTGAGTGGCACGACCGTGGCGTTGTCCATCTTCAACTTAAGCACTATACCCGTGCCATTAAGGACCTGAATGTCTATCTGGATCTTGCCCCTAAAGCCGAAGACCGCGAAGAAGTGGAAAAACAGATCAAGGCTATTCGTAACTTCATCGCTATGCTGAACTAATTATCGTCCATCTTAATCCAGCCATGGCGCAAGGCATGCACCACTGCCGCTGTGCGGTCGTTCACCGACAGTTTCTTGAGGATGGAGGTGATATGGTTTTTCACCGTTTGGTCGCTAATTTTCAATGACTTGGCGATCTCTTTGTTGCTGTTGCCGCGTGCGATATAATCCAGAATTTCTACCTCACGGCCAGAGAGAGGGGAGTACAGGTCTTTGGCGGGTGATGTTTCCTCTTCAACCGCCAGCTCACGGAAAGACTTCAGGACACGGCTGGCAAGCTGTGGCTTGGAGAGGACGTCGTCATTGATTAAATATTCGCCTACGCTCACCTTGCGTACCGCTTCCTTAAGTTCGTCTACGGTAATATTGCGTGTGTAGTATGCGGCTGCCCCGACCTTGATCGACTGAAATAAGCGTTCCTCATCTTCGGATGGCGTCAACATAATAATCGCCATATGGGGAGCGAGATGGCGCATCTGGCGCACAATCTCCAAGGGGTCAGCAGTAGTCAAGCTTGCATCGATCAGACCCACGTCGGGATTGCCAGCGCGTACCAATTCAAGAATCTCCTCGGCATTGGTAGAGTCTCCGACGATGTTGCACTCCTCCATTTGTTCCAGGGTCGAGCGAATACCTTGACGGAACAGGGGCTGCTCATCAACGATGAGAACACGTATCGTTTCCATATAACAATCTTAAGCGGTGTACAGCCCCCGATGTGAAAGTATGCGAGGGGAGAAAATACCGCGCCTCCTTCTCTCTTTTTTCTGATGTAAACGGATTGGGAAGAGTTACCTATCCTGGAAATGGACGTGGTCAGGCAACATATAGGACAGTGGTGGCAGCAGACTGGAGATTGCTCACCGAACTACACATTTCATACCTGTACCCTCGTCAGTATACATCAAAGATACAAATGTATGAAATTGTCACCTTTTTAGAGGGTATTAAATACGTTCCAGGCGGTGCAAGGTGGAATTGATGCCTGTACGCAGGCATTCGATGACCCCCTGACCTGTCACAGCCACGGCCTCATAGCTTGGCACTCGATGGGGGTTGAGATATTGCTCCATCACCGATACCGGTAATATCTCCTGCAGATCGCGCTTATTCCACTGCATGACCAGAGGAAACTGTGCAATATCTTTATTCATACGTCGCAGTTGTTCCTGCAACTCGTTCCAACTCTCAATATTCTCCTGTAGTTTGCTTGCCTGCGAGTCTGCCACAAAAATGACACAATCGGCTCCCTTGAGGACCGAGATGCGTGTCTGCTGGTAAAGCACTTGTCCGGGCACCGTATAGAGTTGAAAGCGAATAGTGAAGCCGTGTACTTTGCCAAGCTCAAGGGGGAGCAGGTCAAAATAAAGGGTGCGCTCCGTCTCTGTATCAATAGAGACCATGTCACCAACGTCCTGTGGGTTGACTGCTTGGTGTATATAGTGGAGGTTGGTGGTCTTGCCACACAGCCCTATGCCGTAGTAGACAATCTTACAATTGATCTCTCGTTTCGCCATGTTTATCAGTGACATATCTGCTTGCTCTCCTGCCCGCTCTTACGCGCCACTTCCTGGATGTATGTGCGTGTGTGGTTTGTTCGTCCGTATATTTGAGGAACGGCTAGATTAGCCGTTCCTTAGCTACGCAACAGTATACAGCATTTTGCCAGTTTGTCAATTTAGATGTGGAGTAGTGGAGTAGAGAGTTTCATGCCCATTGACGAATAGCCCCAAAAAGGCTAGACTAGCGACAGGCACATCAGAAAAGAAAAAACGTGTTAGTAAGATAACGTGAAGAGGAAGGATACATGGCAACAAACACTTCAGATATCTCTGTTGGTACGGACTACGAGGTCGTCATTGGCCTTGAAGTTCATTCACAACTGCTCACCAAAAGTAAAATGTTCTGTTCGTGCAGCACTGACTATGCGAATGCAGCTCCTAACACCCATGTCTGCCCAGTCTGCATGGGCATGCCCGGCGTACTGCCTGTAATTAACCAGCAAGCCGTGGCCTACACTATTATGACCGCTCTGGCCCTCAATTGTTCTATTCCAGAGTATTCCAAGTTTGACCGCAAGAATTATCCCTATCCTGATCTGATGAAGGGCTATCAAATTTCGCAATATGATATTCCGCTCAGTCGGAATGGCTATCTGATGATTGAGTACAATGGACAGACTCGTAAAATCGGTATCACTCGCGTGCATCTGGAAGAGGATACGGCTCGCCTTCTGCATCATGGTGGTTATAGCCTAGTAGATATCAATCGCTCCGGTACACCATTGATGGAGATTGTCAGTGAGCCGGATATGCGTAGCCCTGAAGAGGCGCGGCTCTATATGCAAAAGCTGCGTGAGATTCTGGTCTACCTGGGCGTTTCCTCTGGGCGTATGGAAGAGGGCAGCCTACGTTGTGATGCTAACATTTCTGTGCGTCCCCGTGGTCAACACAAGCTGGGCGTCAAGACGGAGATCAAAAACATGAACAGCTTCCGTTCGGTTGAGCATGCACTGGAATACGAGGCCCAACGCCAGATCGCCATGCTGCGTGCCGGTGACCCCATTCATCAAGAGACACGCGGCTGGGTTGAGACGAAAGGTATTACGGTGCCGCAACGTAGCAAAGAGCAGGCACACGACTACCGCTACTTCCCAGAGCCGGATCTGCCTCCACTCATCATCAGCCGCCAGTGGGTTGACGAGTTGCATGCCAGCCTGCTGGAGCTACCCGATGCTCGCCGCACTCGCTACATGACCGAGTTCGGTCTCTCTGCTCAAGACGCTAACGTGATGACCGAAGATAAAGCTCTCGGTGACTACTTTGAACAAGTCATGGCAATCACATATACGGGTGAGCGGAACGCACGGGCGAAACTCACCGCCAACTGGCTGCTCAGTGAAGTTGTGCGCCTTTTGAAGGCCAACGATACAATAGTAGAAGAGAGTCCTCTTTCTCCGGCAGCTCTGGCAAACTTGCTCGATCTTCTTGACAGGGAGCGTATCACAGGCAAGCAAGCCAAAGAAGTGCTGGACGAAGCCTATGCCTCTGGCGAAATGCCCGATGCCATTGTCACTAAGAAGGGCATCAAGCCACCTATCAGCGATCAAGCTGCGCTTGAACGCATCATCGAGGATGTGATCGCCAAAAATGAGAAAGTAGCCAATGATTACCGTAATGGTAAGATAAACGCTTTGCAATGGTTGGTTGGCCAAGTCATGAAGCAAACGCGTGGGCAAGCAAAGGCTGATATTGTGCAAAAAATCTTAAAGTCAAAATTGGACGAGGCACCCTCTGCATAAAATGTTATCGTGAACGACGTACGTTCGTTTACACATATAATGAGTGGGCAAGCAATGGCTGCTTGTATACCCATTCCGAAAAGTAAGGAGACTTTCTATGTCAACGACGACAACCTTAAATCCCTATCACATGGCACTTCAGCAGTTCGAGTTGGCCGCGGACAAACTAAACCTCTCGGAGGATATGCGAGAGATTCTGCGGCAGCCCAAGCGGGAGCTGACTGTGAATTTTCCAGTACGCCTCGATAACGGGCGTATCAAAACTTTTACCGGCTACCGCGTGCAGCACAATGTCAATCGTGGCCCTGCCAAAGGAGGTATCCGCTACAGCCCTGAAGTCACCCTGGATGAGGTCAAGGCACTGGCAATGTGGATGACCTGGAAATGTGCTGTGGTCGGTATTCCCTTTGGGGGTGCTAAAGGTGGCGTGATTTGTAATCCCAAGATCATGAGTCCCGGCGAGCTAGAGCGTCTCACACGCCGCTATACCACTGAGATATCAATCATTATTAGCCCACGTAGTGATATTCCCGCTCCTGATGTCAATACCAATCCACAGGTGATGGCGTGGATTATGGATACCTATTCCATGCATGAAGGCTATTCTACTCCCGCAGTTGTTACTGGTAAGCCGCTCTCCATTGGTGGGAGTGAGGGCCGCAACGATGCCACGGCTACCGGCGTGCTGTTTGTTACCCGTCAGGCAGCTAAACGGATCGACATGCCCCTCAAAGGAGCGCGTGTCAGCATTCAAGGTTATGGTAACGTCGGTGCTACCGCTGCCCGTCTCTTCCATAACGAGGGGTGCAAAGTTGTGGCCGTCAGTGATACCCGTGGTGGCATTTACAACGAAGTTGGCCTTGATCCTTCTTCTGTATTGCGCCACAAGCAAGAACAGGGCAGTGTCCTGAACTTCCGGCAGTCGCAGAATATAGGCGTACAGGATGTTCTCGAAATTCCTTGCGACATTCTCATTCCCGCTGCTACTGAAGGCGTCATCACAGCTGCTAATGCTGACCGTGTTCAGGCGCGTATCGTGGCTGAAGCCGCCAACGGTCCCACCACTCCTGAAGCCGACGAGATTCTCTACAAGAAGGGGACTATTGTCATTCCTGATATCCTTGCCAATGCTGGCGGTGTTACCGTCAGCTACTTTGAGTGGGTGCAGGACATTCAAAGCTTTTTCTGGGGTGTTGAAGAGATCACGAAAAAGCTCGAAATGATCATGAATCGTGCGTTTGCCGCCGTTGCTGAAAAAGCTGATCAATACTCCTGTGACATGCGCCTTGCTGCCAACATGCTTGCCATCTCTCGCGTCGCCGAAGCGACCCAGATTCGTGGCATTTACCCCTAATCATGGTCTCTTTACACAACAATGGGCTGTCGTCTAGTAGACGATAGCCTATTGTTGTGTAAAGTCTTAATAGCCAGTACGACGTTCACGTTTCGGTTTCTTTGGGGGGAGCTTTGCCTGACGGCCCGGTTTAGGCTTTTTGCGGCCACGCCCACCCCAGTCAAGGTCTTCCTCTTCTTCTTCTTCTTCCTCTTCGAAGAAGTCCTCTTCTTCCTCAAGGGGAGTGATGTCCACATCAGGAATTTCTTCCTCATCAATGGTCGCATCGGGCATGACGATATTTTGTATCTCATCGCCCTCTTCTACATCTTCGTATTCGGGTTCCGGTTCTGCAAGCTCTTCTTGCTCGTATTCAGGTTCAACCTCTGGATGAGCGATGCTTTCAGTGTGCCCATCAGATATCGCTGCAACGAGTGTACGTCCGCCTACTTTGTGTGGCTCTGTTTCCGCTTCAAGCTCTTCTTCTTCATTTGGTTTAGGGCCACCAATCACGCGACGTCCAGCAGCTACATCTAGCCAGAACTGCGAGTAGTAATGCGGGCGGTCCTCTTTCTCACTATCTTTTCTGCTCATTGCGTCCTCTTTTCCTAATCTGAAAAACCTGTGTATCTGGTGGCCTCTATTGCCACAGTATCACATTGTCATAATAATAAAGAATGTTTCTAGCTGTCAAGATGTCTTTTAACCTTCTCAAGCGGCTTCTCAAGGGCCTTCATACCCTGTCAAGCCCCTAAGTGCATGAATTTTCGGCGTAGTGCGTTTGCCATGCTGTGATAACATCTCTATAATACATTTTGGGGTATTATTTGGACTCAGACCCTTTATGCAGTATGATAGCGTCCTAATGACAGTCTTTATGTGATAGTGTTTCGTTTATGGCGTCCGTGAGTCGCAGAATAACTTCTTTGTCGGCAAAGGGTGCCAGCATGGGAGGAAACCATTGACGAGGATTCTTGATAGTATTGATAGTCCGGTACAGTTGCGTGCCTTAACTGTCCCACAAATGGAGCAACTGGCAGAAGAGCTTCGGCGTGAAGTTATTGAAAAGGTTTCGGTCAAGGGTGGACACCTGGCTCCAAACCTGGGCGTGGTGGAGTTGACTATGGCCTTGCACTACGTCTTTGATACTCCCAGAGACCTGCTTGTGTGGGATATTGGTCACCAGGCGTATATCCATAAACTGCTCACTGGTCGAAGTGACCGTTTTCATACCATTCGTCAGTTTGGTGGCCTCTCCGGCTATCTACGCCGTGAGGAAAGCCCCTATGATGTGTTTGGTGCTAGCCATGCCAGTACTTCCATCTCTGCCGCTCTTGGTCTGGCAACAGCTCGTGATCTGAAAGGCGAAGATTTCAAAGTCGTAGCCATTATTGGTGACGGTGCATTGACCGGTGGTATGGCCCTGGAAGCGATCAACAACGCTGGTAGCTTGAAGAAAAATTTGATCATTGTTCTCAATGATAACGAAAAATCCATCTCCGATAATGTTGGTGCCATCCATCACTATCTGAGCAAAGCACGCCATTTACAGACCTTAAAGAGCTATCAACACCTACGCGAAATGGCAAAGGGCTCGATTGAAAAGCTGCCGGTGGTAGGTGACAAGGCCCGTGAAGCCGCCGGGCGTGCCGAGAGTAGTTTCAAACACTTCGTTCTGCCCAGCAAAAGTGGCACCATCTTCGAGGAGCTGGGCATTAAATTCTTCGGCCCTTTCGATGGGCACGATCTGCCGCTCATGATCGACGTTTTTGAGAACCTCAAACAGCTTGAGGGGCCGATCATGGTGCAGGTGGTCACCAAAAAGGGTAAAGGCTGGGATCATGCCGAGGCAGATGCGACCAAGTGGCATGGTCCTGGTGCCTTTGATTTTACCACCGGCACCATCAAGAAAAATGCTGGTGATCCACCAACCTATACCGAGGTCTTTGCAAACACCCTGGTAGATTTGGCTGAGAAAGATACATCTATTGTTGGCATTACTGCTGCTATGGCAGAGGGTACCGGTCTCAAGAAAATGCACCAGCGTTTCCCTGAGCGATACTTCGACGTTGGTATCGCCGAGCAACATGCTGTCACCTTTGCCGCCGGTCTGGCTGTGGGAGGTATGCGCCCGGTGGCTGCCATCTACTCCACCTTTCTGCAACGTGCCTTTGATCAGGTGATCCACGATGTCTGCATGCAAGACCTGCACGTTGTCTTCGCCATGGATCGGGCCGGCATCGTTGGTGAGGATGGCCCCACTCAGCACGGTGTCTTCGATATCGCTTTCATGCGCATAGTTCCCAACATGAAGGTCATGGCTCCCAAGGATGAGAACGAGCTGCGCCATATGCTCTACACGGCCATCTATATGGATGGACCGGTCAGCCTGCGCTACCCACGCGGCAAAGGCGTCGGTGTCCCACTTGATCCCGAACTGCATAAGCTGGAGATTGGCAAAGCCGAACTACTCAGACCGGCAACTCTTGAAATGGCAGAGCAACAAGACTGTGCCATTCTGGCCTATGGTTCCACAGTCGCGCAAGCAGAGTTGGCCGCTAAAGAGCTGGCCGATGAAGGTATCTCTGTCGCGGTAGTTAATGCTCGTTGGGCCAAGCCACTTGATGAAGAGATGATTCTTCGTCTGGCTAAAGGCACACGTCGGCTGGTCACCATCGAAGACCACGTCATCGCCGGAGGTTTCGGCGGTGCTGTCCTCGAATTGTTGGAGAGTCGGGGCATTCGCAACGTTGATGTGCGCCTCATCGGCTGCCCCGACAAACCCATCGAACACGGTGCTCCTTCCATCCTCAAAGAACTCTATGGCATTTCATCGTCTCATATTAAAGATGTGATACGAGAGATGGTCCGTTCAGAGTCGAAGGGGTATGAGTTGGCACATTAGGTGATGGAATGGTCAGGCTAGCAGGTGGATACAGGGAGGGCTAGCCCTCCCTGTATCCACCTGCTAGCCTGACCAAGATGTAAATAGATGAGAACATGGACATCCAGGACGCCAAAAAATACCTGCAAATGCTTGGGCAGGAGTTACAGAAAAAGCAGATCACAGGCGAAATTCTCATCGCCGACGACATAATAATGCTTCTCGACATCAAAAAGCCAGAAGAATCTGATCGTGACGCCTATATGGCCTATCTGCGAGGCGAAAATCCCACTTTTGAAAGACACGAAGGTATTCATGACTACTTTGGGGGCCATGAAACTATCATTGGACAAGCGATAACCTATATTGGCACCCGCGAAGGCTTAGCGGAAAACTGGCTCGATGCTGCTCTCAAAGCGATCTTCTCTTCTTCCCTATCCCATCAAAAATGGCTAGAATATCTTGGCCTACGTATCTATCTGGCACCGGTAGATTACATGCTAGCTATGAAGGTTGCTACTAGCTACCCACAAGATACTGAAGATGTTAAAATACTGGCTGAGAAGTTACATATCTCAAATGCTCAAGAGATGCTTGCTGTCATAACACGATACATTCCAGAGCAGTTATTAACGCCAGAGATGCACGTGCTCGTCGAGCAATCCTTTGCGTCAGAGTCAAAAAACTGATTGTAGGACTACACAAATGAATAAAGACGATATTGAGAAGTACCTGCGGATGCTTGGGCAGGAGCTGCATCAGCAAGGACTCACCTTCGACATCATTCTACTTGGTGGAGCTGTCATGTTAATTGAGGTTGGCAATCGGGACAGCACACAAGATATTGATACCTACTTCTTGCCAGACTTTATGGCTATTTTCAAAGCTGCTGCCATCGTTGCTGGGCGTGAAGGTCTCCTTGACGGCTGGCTAAACGATGCAGCAGCAGGCTCTACCTACTTTTTCAAGAAACAGCCGTCTACGAAACTATGGAAGAAGTTCCCTGGCTTGAATGTGTATACCGCATCCCTGGATTATTTGTTCGTTACCAAAGTTATGGCAAGTCGGCCTAAAGATGATGTAGATATCATTGCCTTAGCCAAGATACTCGGCATTGCCACTCGAAAAGAGGTCCTTGCTCTCGTGGTACAATATGTACCTGAGGAACATATAACGACTGAAGTTCTCCGTGGAATTGGACGGTGTTTCAAATTGTAGCGCATAAAGGAAACAATTATGGCCATATCTACATATCGGTATCATACGGTCTCTGAAACCTTCGATTCCATTTGTAATGATCAAACGCCATGGGTAGCCATTGGCAACTTTTTAAATGATTGGTGGCTCTATTCAGTCAAGTACCGGCGGGAATTGGTAGCAAAACCTATCGCTTCTGCTCCTACAACTGAAACTCAACGTTGGGCTTCTTTCTGTGCGGCGATGGTGGAATGGCTCTGCTGGCAGGAGGGCTTACCATTCCCTGAATGGACAAGCCAGGAAGGTTATATTTTATCAGACCCCTGGTTTTTCTATGAGGACCGGAACTCACGTGCTTGGCTATTAGCTACCACTCCTGCGCCCTTCAAAATGCGGAACATCTACGGGGGGGATCGTATGTTTTTGAGAAAAGGAAGCTCTTCTATACAATCTGCCCATCGCGCATGGTAATCACACGATTCGCCACCTTGCCAACCTCGCGATCATGCGTTACTACTACCAGTGTCTGCCCGTGCTCACGATTGAGGCGGTAGAGCAACTCCAAAATGTCCTGAGCCGTCTCGCTATCCAGGTTGCCCGTTGGCTCATCAGCCCACACAATGGCCGGATCGTTGGTCAGCGCACGCGCAATAGTCACGCGCTGCCTCTGCCCACCAGAAAGCTCTGCTGGTCGATGTCGTGCGCGGTCTGCCAATCCTACCCGCTCTAACGTTTCTAAAGCCCGTTGCCGTGCCTTTTTATGCGGTACTTTGGACACAAGGAGTGGCAACTCTACATTTTCTACTGCCGAGAGGACCGGTAGCAGATTGAAGTCCTGGAAGATAAACCCCATATGCCGGGCGCGATAGGCTGTCCGTTCCCTATCACTCAAATCGCGCAGATTATCGCCCTGAATAAAAATGTTGCCCTCATCAATCGTATCTAAACCGGACAAGCAGTTCAGCAGCGTCGTCTTGCCACAGCCACTGGGTCCCATAATTGCCACCATCTCTCCCGCCTCTACCGCCATATTGATATCCTTTAGGGCTTCGACACGCAATTGCCCGTTACGATAAATTTTCTTGACCTGTTGTGCCTCAATAATCACCGGTTTGTTCATGTTTCTAGTGATAAGGGGGGTTGGGACTACATAAGTCTATCTATTTTACCATATTTTCTATCCAGAATTGTTACAATAAGCACTATTCCAAAAAACGGAGCCAGGTATCGAAGCATGCTTCGATACCTGGCTCCGTTTTTTGGGAGATGTCACTACAAAACTGCCTCTGCTGTCAAATAAATTGCCTCTGTTCGATTGCGAGCATGTAGCTTCTCAAAGATATTTTGAATATGCTTATGTACCGTCGATTCGGCAATCGATAGCTCCCGTGCAATCTCACGATTTTTACGCCCCAGCCGCATCAGTTCCAGGATTTCACTCTCCCGATCCGTCAGAGGGCGTATCTTGCCCTGGTTGCCAAGTGATTCTCTGGTGGGACGCTGGGGAATCTTATGCACAGTTGCTATGGATACTTCCGTTGCAGAGGGTTGTCTGCCTACCGTGCGTTGCTGTGCGACCTCCATGTTGTACTGCCCAAGCGTACGCATATGTGCCAGCACTTGCTGTGCCAGCGCACGTGGCATACAGAACTCATCTCGTGCTGCGCTGCGAATGGCGTTAACCAGAGCCTCTGGCTCGACATCTTTCGTAATATACCCGATGGCCCCACATTGAATAGCATGTAAAGCGTGCTGTTCCTGCTGTGAGCCGGTGAAGATGACCACGCGAGAATGCGGCGAGCAAGCGAGGACACGTTCTGTGGCCTCAAAGCCATCACATTCCGGCATATCTAGATCCATCAGTACCACGTCCGGTTGTGTCTGCGCTGCCAGCGTCTCCGCCTGGTGCCCATTACATGCTTCTGCGATTACCTCTAGATCGTTTTCTTGCTCAACTACCTGACGCACGACCCGTCGGATGAGTGGATGATCATCCGCTATCATAACGCTTACCACTTTTCTCTACCCCTTTCTACTTCTATTCACCAAAATGAGATCAGTTGATCAGTATAAATGTCTATCCACTGTACACTATACTCCTGATTTCAAGAAGCGGGGGGTGATAGTACTTTGGGCAAGGGTTTCAGGGCAATAAGCACAATCTTATGATGAGGGAGTCTATACTTGTGTTGGTAAAGAGTGGGAGCGAGAGGTGTTGGGTTGGGGCTGGCTAGTGGTAGGCTCCACAGATGTGTGCTGGTGAGATCATAAGGATAGAGATGTATACGCCGGTAACGTATTCGTTTATGCATCCTTTTCCTCCGACCACTTCCATTCCCTACATAAAAGTATACTCGATTTTTGGCTCAATGAGAAGAGGTCGGTAAATAATCCGGTCAATAGGCAAGAGATCGTGCGTCACTGGTACCAGTTGCAAAGGCTCACGATTTCTTGCCTATTACCCGCTAATGTGCTATAATTTCACCTTAGCGGGAAGCTATATCCCGCCTACGTGTGATTATTGTGATCATACTTTAAGTACGCACGCTCTCTGACTAGTGGAAACCCTGGTACCCCTTCAAGAATTGCGGTAGGGTTTATGCCTTGGGGACCTTTCTGCTGGTACGAAGGGAGCGGAGGATAATCAAGGGAGGACCTTTTGGCAAACGTTATCTCTATGAAACAGCTGCTGGAGGCTGGCGTACACTTCGGGCACCAGACCCGTCGCTGGAATCCCAAAATGCAGCCATTCATCTTTATGGATCGCAATGGCATCCATATTATTGACCTGCAACAGACGGTCACACGCCTCAATGATGCCTACAAGTTCGTTGAGCGACTTGCCGCCGATGGTGGCACTATTCTCTTTGTCGGTACCAAGAAGCAAGCTCAGGAGGCGGTAGCTGAAGAAGCCAAACGCTGTGGTATGTACTACGTCAATCAACGCTGGCTTGGCGGAATGCTCACCAACTTCCAGACCATCCAATCACGCATTCGTTATTTGCGTGAGCTTGAAGTTCGTAAAGAGCGAGGTGATTTTGAGCGATTGCCGAAGAAAGAAGTCCAGCGACTACAGGACGACATGGTACGCCTGGAACGTATTCTTGGTGGTATCAAAGATATGCGTCGCCTACCCAATGCACTCTTCATCGTCGATACGCGCAAAGAGCGCACAGCTGTTCTAGAAGCTCGTCGTCTCGAAATTCCCATCATTGCCCTGGCTGATACCAACTGCGACCCCGACGAGATGGATTACCCCATCCCTGCCAATGATGACGCTATCCGCGCCGTCCGTTTGCTCTGTGCCAAATTGGCAGATGCCGTCATTGAAGGACGTCGCGAACTCGAGGCTCATCAGAAAGATAGCGAAGCGCCAGGCGTCGAAGGTGAACTAGCTGGCGTATTACCTGAAGTCGGCGAAGCAGAACTTGCTGCCGCTCCTCCGGCCCTACCCGTTGGTGAGGAGATGGCTGTTGAGACCCCTGCTGAGCCAGAACTCGTTGCTGAAGAGGCACACTAAACGAGACTATACATGGCGGGAGGCTAAGAGGGAGCCTGCTGAAGCGCAACAGAACAGTGCTTCACATTGGCCTTTCTGCCTCCCGCTTCATGCTGTAGGGGCTGCTGTTTTGGCTGTCCTCACCACTATACCAACGGCAACAGTAAACCATACACCTGTACCCATCTTTTTGTCAAGCACTCGGATGCCCAAGAAGTGGACAGAGGTACCTGTACTTCTGCCTTTTATCTGAGTAGAATACAACAGTAACACTGAGGAGAAATGAAACGTTATGAACTACACTGCGGTCGATGTCAAAAAGTTGCGTGAGGAAACAGGCGCAACGTTCAATGATTGTAAAAACGCTCTGACCGATGCCGGTAGCTGGGAAGAGGCCATCAAAATTCTCGATGCGAAACGCGACAAAAAAGCCGAGAAGATGATGGTGGCTGGTCGTGAGACAGCTCAGGGCGGCATCTTTTCCTATATTCACCACAACCATAGTGTCGGTGTCCTGTTAGAACTCAATTGTAGCACCGATTTTGTGGCACACAGTGAGAGTTTCCGCAAACTTGCCAGCGAACTCACGCTCCAGATAGCTGGCGCACATCCCGCTCCCAAATATATCAACCTTGAGGATGTGCCAGCCGAAGTCACCGAGCAGTTGCGTAATACTGTTGCAGAAGACCCGTCAATGGAGCGTGTTCCCGCTAACAAGCGTGAAGACGTCATTACCAACAAAGTGAAAAAGAGCCTCAGTGAACAGGTCTTGATGTTGCAGCCCTGGGTCAAAGATGAGTCAGTTGTCATTGGTGATATGGTACGTAGGGTGATTGCCGAAACCGGTGAGAACATCGTTATCCGGCGTTTCAGCCGCTTTGAACTCGGCAAATAGGGACACAATCTCGCATGGGAGTACAAAAAAACATGTCTCAAAAGGCTTCATCCCTGGCGTATCAGCGTATCTTGCTCAAACTCAGTGGCGAGGCTCTCTGTCCACATCAAGGCTATGGTATTGATGCAAAAACTGTGCATCGTATTGCTACCGAAGTCAAACGTGTGCATGGCTTAGGTGTGCAGATAGCTATGGTGATCGGTGGCGGTAATATCTGGCGTGGTGCTGATGCAGCTGCCAGTGGTATGGACCGTGCTACCGCCGACTATGTCGGTATGCTTGCCACCGTCATGAACTCACTGGCAATGCAAGATGCCATGGAAAAATTGGGTATGGTCACTCGCGTACAGACGGCTATTGAAATGCCTCCGGTTGCTGAGCCGTTCATTCGCCGTCGAGCCGAGCGTCACCTGGAGAAAGGCCGCGTTGTTATTCTGGCTGCGGGTAGTGGTAATCCCTTTTTTACCACCGATACCGCTGCTGCTCTACGCGCTGTCGAACTCAACGCCCAGATTTTGCTCAAAGCAACGAAAGTGGATGGTGTCTATAACGATGATCCCATGCGTAACCCCAATGCTCGTAAGTTCGAGGAATTGAGCTACATGCGAGCACTGAATATGGGCTTGAAGGTCATGGATAGCACCGCACTCTCCCTCTGTAAAGACAACCACCTGCCGATTGTCGTCTTCGACCTCAATCAATCGGGCGCGTTGGAAGCCATTGCGCGAGGGGAAAAGTACGGTACACTGGTCCATGATATGGAAGAGCCTCAATGGGATGTTCAGTAAAGCTTCTCAGAGATGAGGTGGGATACCCCTTACGGGCGAGTGTCTTTGTGACCGCCTATGGGTTAAGCGTGTGTATTCCACCGCTTTTTGAAGAGTTCTGTTACTAAGGGAGCATTGCTATGACAGCAGATATTTTCGACGATGCGGAGCGACGTATGAAAAAAGCCGTTGAGGCTCTGCGCCAGGACCTTGCGGCCATTCGTACCGGACGAGCCAGTTCTGCTCTGGTGGAGCGCATTCAGGTTGACTATTACGGAGCACCGACTCCGATTAATCAAGTATCGCAGATCAGCGTTCCTGAGGCGCGTCTCATCGTCATTCAGCCCTATGAGCGCAGGCTGCTCGCTGATATTGAAAAAGCTATTCAGAAGTCTGACCTGGGTATCAACCCAAACAACGATGGACAGGTGATCCGTCTCAATATTCCTCCTCTCAATGAGGAGCGACGACGAGATATGGTCAAGGTACTCCATAAGAAGTTGGATGAACACAAAGTTGCAGTGCGCAACATTCGTCGCGACACCCAGGATAAGCTACAAGATCGTGAAAAGAAGAAAGAAATCTCCGAGGATGAGCTGAAACGTAGCAAGGATCGCCTACAAAAGCTCACTGACAAGTACATCGATGAGATGGACAAAGTCGGTAAAACCAAGGAACACGAAATTCTGGAGGTCTAAACCTTGTCCAAGATACAAAACCTTTTTTCCTCGCAAGGAAAAGGGCATGTGCAGACGGAATCTATCGCCTCTGAGCAAGCAACACGTCCCATACGCCACCTTGCCATCATTATGGATGGCAATGGACGCTGGGCGACTCAACGCCACCTGCCACGCCTCGCCGGGCACAAGGCGGGTGTCTCTGCCCTACGTCGTGTGGTGGAATGTGCGAGCGATGAAAATATTGGAATGCTCAGTGTGTATGCCTTTTCAACCGAGAATTGGGGGCGGCCCCGTGCGGAAGTGGATGGCCTCATGCGCCTTTTCTGGGAAACCATTCGCTCGGATTTAGAGAAACTACACCGTGATGGAGTGCGTCTGCGTCATCTTGGCCGTTTGCAAGACCTTTCGCCTGATATCCAACAAGCCGTGCGCGATTCTATTGACTTGACACACAATAATACGCGCATTGGCTTGAATGTGTGTTTTAATTATGGTGGGCGAGCCGAATTGGTAGATGCTGTGCGTCAGATCATCGCAGATGGAAGAAATCCTGAAGCCATAACCGAGGAATTGATCAGTTCTTATCTGTACACTCGTGATTTGCCAGACCCAGATATGGTTATTCGCACGGCTGGTGAAATGCGTGTCAGCAATTTTCTGTTGTGGCAATCAGCCTATAGTGAATATTATGCAACGCCGACCCTCTGGCCTGATTTCGGGCGCGAGGCTCTTCGTGCAGCATTACGTAGCTACTATCAGCGACAACGACGTTTTGGGCGTCTCCCTGTTCCCTCAACCACTACCGCGCAGGGAGAATAGCTCGCGTGCAACGCGCAACTGAACACAATCTACAACCAGAGATGCCACCACAAGCCAACAAGCCGAAACAGCCGGTTCGCCTGCGGTGGTTGACTGCTGTTGTGGCTATGCCCATTGTCCTTGTCTTCACGTACCTGGGGGGATGGTGGTCATTTCTTGGCTTGGCTTTTGTGGTGTTCCTCAGCATCTACGAACTGTACACTATGCTGCTCCACGCAGGTTATCGGCCTATCATGCTCATTACCGTAGGATTATGCCTTTTGTTCTTGATCGCGGCTATGCTCCCGTCACAGCGGCAGTTGCTCTTGCTAGAAATTGGCTTGAGTGCTTCTCTACTCATCTCGTTGCCATGGCTCTTCTTTCGCAAAAATCTCGATGGAGCTATGCTCGATTGGGCACTCACCCTGGCTATCGCCGTTTATGTCGGCTGGGGCATGAGTTCTTTTTTACTCTTGCGTGGGTATGAGTCTCCGTGGCCGTTTAGCACAGGCCCCTGGTGGCTGTTACCACGTGGTATATGGTGGTCGCTCGTGGTGCTCCTGGGAGTATGGGGCTTTGACGGCGCAGCCTTTTTTGCTGGACGCTACTTTGGACGCCACAAACTTGCGCCACACGTAAGCCCCGCCAAAACCTGGGAAGGGGTAGCGGGTGGTTTAATCCTTTCGATTATGGCAGCCCTCGTGCTCACTGTCAAGCCTCTGGGTGTTCCCTGGTATCTGGCTATCCTGTTGGGTGTTCTTGTTGGTCTGGCCGCCGTCCTGGGTGATCTGGCCGAGTCGCTGCTCAAACGACAAACGCATGTCAAGGACAGTGGCAACTTTATGCCTGGACATGGCGGGATGCTCGACCGTATAGATAGCCTGATCTTTGCTGTGATTGTCGTCTATCTATTCACCCAATTCGTAGGAAGATGAAATCTCGCATATCATGTGCATGGTATAATCTGATAGGAGAATAAGACGACGAAGATGTGCTTCGTCCATTCGTAACGCTATAGGGATAAATAATAAGCCTTTATATAAGTGATTGACCATGACCAATTTTCCAAAACGTATTGCTCTGCTTGGGAGTACTGGCTCTATAGGCCAACAAACGCTCGATGTTGTGCGCTGTTTCCCTGAACATTTTCGTATAGTTACGCTGGCTGCACGCAGCAATGTAACTTTACTTGCCCAGCAGGCCCAAGAATTTCAACCATCTCTGGTCGCCTGCTTCGCGGATACACCAGAGGTAGCAGCAGCGGCAAAAGCTACCTTTCCTCGTGTCGTGTTGGGAGAACAGGGGCTTCTAGAGGCGGCTACCCATCCAGAGGTAGATATTGTTGTTGCCGCTACCTCTGGCCTTATGGGCTTAGAACCAACTCTGGCCGCCATTCAGGCAGGGAAAACTATTGCTCTTGCTAATAAAGAGACATTGGTCATGGCCGGTCACTTAGCCATGCAGGCCGCGCAGCGTGCTTCTTACTGCCTCCGGTGGCCCCTTCCGCCGTGCCAGCCTTGAGGAGCTTCGCTCAGTGACGGTAGAGCAGGCTCTCGCCCATCCTACGTGGCGTATGGGGCCAAAGATCACCATTGATTCAGCCACACTCATGAATAAAGGGCTGGAGGTCCTTGAAGCTCATTGGCTCTTTGATATGCCATATGAGCGTATCGATGTCGTTATTCATCCTGAAAGCATCATCCACTCGATGGTCGAGTTTGTAGATGGCTCCTTGAAAATGCAAGCTAGCCTGCCCAGCATGCATCTGCCCATTCTCGATGCTATCAGTTACCCGCAACGCTTGCCAACAGCAGATAGCGGATTAGTGCGCGAACTGAACTGGTCGGACGTGGCTCGCCTCAATTTTGAAACCCTCGATATAGCGCGTTTCCCCTGTTTCCGTCTCGCCTTAGAGGCTGCCAAAAGCGGGGGTACCTATCCTTGTGTGTTGGTAGGAGCAGATGAGGAGGCTGTTGCACTGTTCTTAAATGGTAAAATAAGATTAGTCGATATCGCGAAATTGATAGAAACTGTGCTGGCACGACATCAATCTGTTGCCCAGCCCGATATGGCAACCATTCTAGATGCCTGTACCTGGGCACGCCGCACCGTACAAGAAGTGTATCAACAAACAGGGTTCTTAGAGGCGATCGCCTCTAAGAGGGGAGGAGGAGACATTTCTCAACCTTCTCCAAACATCCCATAAAGGATATAACAGATTAAAAGGAATGATAGATATGGGTAATTGGACATGGTTGACTGCCATTCCAGTGTTTGGCTTACTCGTGCTCGTGCATGAATTTGGTCACTTTATTACGGCCAAATGGGCCGGTATTCGTGTAGAAGAATTTGGTCTGGGCTTTCCACCGCGCATCGTTGGTGTGCGCAAGCGCGATAGCGGGGGCTGGGAAGTCATCTGGTTAGGTGGCAGACAGAATGAAGAAGATACCTATAGCTCACAAAAACAAACGCCCTTTAGTGGTACCAGTGGCGGCGTGAGCAACCCCGACACGGCCTCCAACCACACCATCTACTCGCTCAACTTCATTCCTATCGGTGGCTTTGTGCGTATGCCGGGTGAGAATGGCGATGTGAACGATGAAAATGGTACGTATGATCCCCAAAGCTTTGCTGCCAAACCAGCGGGCAAACGCTTGATCGTGCTAGTTGCCGGTGTCACCATGAATGTTATTCTGGCAATGGTACTTTTTACTATTGCTTTTGGCTTTGGCGAACCACAACTACTTCCCCAGATCGGTAAAGTTATTCCTGGCTCTCCTGCCGCTACAGCGGGTATTCGTGCAGGTGATACCATCGTTGCTGCCGATAACCATCCGGTCAAATTTTTCTCCGATCTGGTTACCATTGTGAGTAACAAAATTCAAGCTGACAAGAATCAACATGCCACTGTTCCAATAACGGTACAGATTTCACGCCCAGGCTCAGTTAGTCCGATTACCACTACTGTCAACGCACGTGAGCATCCACCTGCAGGTCAGGGATCGATGGGCATTCAGGCCAGTGGCAAGGTCACCTTTAATAGTATCCCTCTCTGGCAAGCTCCTATTCGTGGCGTGCAGTACACCTTTGAGATAACCGGCTCCTTCCTGCAAGCGATCGGGCAGATGATAACCGGTGCCTTGCCTTTCCAACTCACCGGCCCGGTTGGTATTGTACGCATCACCGGCGATGTGGCTCAGACTGTTCCCACTGAAGGCTGGTGGCCTCTGCTCAGCCTGACTGCCGTACTGAGTCTCAACTTAGCTATCATTAACATTCTCCCCTTCCCTGCCCTGGATGGAGGGCGCGTCGTGCTGGTGCTTCTCGAAGTGCTACGTGGCGGCAAACGTCTCAAGCCAGAGGTCGAAGGTATCATCAATTTCGTTGGTATAGCAATTCTGCTGACCCTCATGGTCGTTATCACCTTCTTTGATGTAAGAGGGCTGATACCGTAGAAATGTAGGGACGACCCTTGCCATTGTTCATATGGAGTAATACATATTATGCGAAGGAAAACCCGACAGATTCATGTCGGCAATGTAGCTATAGGCGGCGATGCACCCATTGCCGTTCAGTCTATGACCACCACGTATACCCGTGACGTTGAAAGCACGGTGGCCCAGATTCATCGTCTGGAAGAGGTGGGCTGTGAAATAGTACGTGTAGCCGTACCAGAGCAAGAAGATGCCCTGGCTATCGGCGAGATTAAAAAGCGCATTCACATTCCTCTGGTTGCCGATATTCACTACAAGCATACTTTAGCCTTGGAGGCTATTCGTCAGGGTGTTGACTGTGTACGTATCAACCCTGGTAATCTCATCAATGGACGCAAATCGCTGGAGCAGATCGTGGCTGCCTGTAAAGAGCGTGGCATCGCCATGCGTATCGGTGTGAACTCTGGCTCTATTGATGCCCTTGACCAGCGGGGGCAGATGCAGCGTATTCAAGTGCGCCTGCGCGACGATGGTGTTTTTGAGCGCACTGATCCGGCGGAAGCTCGCCGTCAGGAACGTGAGCGGCTCTCCGAACGCATGGTCACGAAGGCCCTGGAATATATTAGCTGGTGCGAAGATCTAGACTTCCACGAGGTGAAAGTCTCGCTCAAGTCTTCTACACCGCTCACTGCCGTAGCCGCCTACCGTAAATTCTCTGAGCGTTCAGACTATCCGCTCCATCTTGGCATTACCGAGGCGGGTACGCTCGTCACCGGAGCGGTCAAATCCTCCGTCGGTCTGGGTATGCTTCTCGCCGATGGCATTGGTGATACTATGCGTGTCAGCCTGAGTGCTGAGCCAGAGGAAGAGATTCCTGTAGCCTACGAAATTCTGCGCTCACTCGACCTGCGTAATCGAGGTGTCACCTTTGTCTCCTGTCCATCCTGTGGCCGCGTCGAGATCGATGTTATTGGTGTTGCCAACGAGGTCGAGAAGCGACTGGCGAAAGTGCAGACGCCTATTCATGTTGCCGTCATGGGCTGCGTTGTCAACGGTCCCGGTGAGTCCCGCGATGCCGATGTTGGTTTGGCCGGTGGTAAAGGCCGTGGCGTTATCTTCCGCAAAGGTGAAGTGCTCAAAACGGTTCCTGAAGATCAGTTCCTTGACGCCGTCCTCAAAGAAGTTGCCAGCCTATTGCCTGAGCGTGAGGCAAAATTGGTCTACCCTGAAGGCGGTATTAAGGAAGCCGCCGGTATTCACCGCACCCGCGATGAGGGTTTTGGGGTGGCTGTGGTGAAGAAATAAAAGGTATGAGAGAAAAGTGAAAGGTATTCGCAGGCGATGACGTGCCATCGCCTGCGAATACCTTTCACTTTTCTCTCATACTAAAAAGGTGGCTTCGCTAGAAGCCACCTGAATGGGCGATACAGAACTCGAATCTGTGACCTCTACGATGTCAACGTAGCGCTCTAACCAACTGAGCTAATCGCCCTTGCTTTGAACATGGATAATAATAGCACTGCCTTCGCTCATTGTCAAGCATTTTTTTGCATGGCTGGGGTAGCTGCGCGAGCCCAGCCACTACTATACGACGGCTGCCCGTACCATGAACTCTTTGGCTTGGCGAGAGTTTTTGTCAGAAGTATATACTAAAACAAAGTACCTGAGAACCTTGTGGGGTGAGGTTCAAATTTTTGCAGGAACTCAATATTCATGGTAGGAGCGGCATTTATGACGCCAGTCTACCAAGTAGTAGACTGGCGTCATAAATGCCGCTCCTACCAGACGTCTGCTTTCACGTAAAAAAATGAACCGCACCCAGCCTTGTGCTACAGCTTGCATGTGTTTGTAGGCAGTGTTATACTCTGGCTGGGCATGGTACATATTATTACCCATTAATAAATTTGTCTAGGGGGAGAGTATTTCAATGCCTCCTTTAACCTTCTGGAATGCCATACATGAGAGAAGGTATCTATTTCGTCGCATAGATAGGCGCATTGCCGCCAAACTGATCGGTGTAATATTTCTAATCGTCTTAATCTCTGTCGAAATAGGCCCTTTATTTTTACCACCAGCATATGCCCAAATTACAGCACTCAATCACACTGCATCGAGTGTTGATAGTACCTGTCGTGAAGCGTCATTCTCGGCTGATGGTAATCCTTTTGTTTTGTGTCCGGGCCCATTTCCTCGAGGAGGAAACTGTGTCTGGTGGGCCTGGGAGCAGTGGCATCTGCTAGGCTATGATCTGCCGCGTAACTGGGGTAACGCTGCCGATTGGATCGCCGATGCCAAACGAGATGGCCTGCCATTGGGTACCACACCGCGTGTTGGAGCAATAGCTATCTTCCCGGTTGCTGATGGCGTCTGGTCCTTTACCACTACTGGTCATGTGGCCTTTGTCACCGCTGTCAACTCGGATGGCAGTCTCTTCAATGTTACCTATCAAAACTATGGTGACCCAACACCTATACATGTGGGTATTGACTATCCTGTTTCACTTATCAATCAGGCGCGTTTTCAAGATAGCAAACTGCGTTTTATGTATTTTCCCAGGCTGATAAATCCCAATCTGTTTATACGTTTACCAGGGATTGGGAGCAATGACCTCTCTGGTGTCACACGTGCCAATAGTCAGTTGCTTAAGGATGGTAGTGGTATTGGTAGTGGTGGTGGCCCTCTACCGGGTCCGGGTTCCAGTACCCAACTTGCGCTTGGCCTGCCGCCGACATCGACTGACCAGGAATATAATGCTGATTTTGCGGGTCTTGGCCTGAGCGATCTTCTGCTCTATAACCGTGTCCAGGGAACCTTGAAAGTTCTCAGCTTCGCCAGTGAACTCTTGCGTCTGGAACACATGCACCTTCCTCATTTTGTGATAAATGAGATAATCGCGGAAGAGGGCGAAAGCACATCTCCTGAGTTGGTCTCCCTCTCTGATAAAACTACCTCTGCCAATGGCTGGGGATCGGCTTTGGATGTTCATATTGGTGATTTCACTGGTGCAGGTCGTTCCGAAATACTGCTCTATGATCGCGTCTCCGGCAAATTACAACTGCTACTTTTGACGCCGGAACTTACCATCCAAAAACATATGATCTTTGCCGGTTGGGGACCTGGCTGGGAACCCTACGTTGGTAGCCTTGATGGACACCGTAGCGATGTCTTCATGTATAATCGTGTAGTTAATGCTGTACCGGTTGTGGGTGATACAGGCACCAGCTCAACACCGACCTCAGAGAACACACCTGTACCTACCAGTACACCATCAACGCAGCCTACGGCCACGCCGACACCCAAACCAAGCCCGACACCTAAACCAAGCCCGACACCCAAACCAAGTCCGACGCCCAAGCCGAGTCCAACGCCAAGCCCGACACCCAAGCCGACTCCGACACCGAGTCCGACACCTAAACCAAGCCCGACACCCAAGCCGACTCCGACACCGAGTCCGACACCTAAACCAAGTCCGACACCCAAACCAAGCCCAACGCCGAGTCCGACACCTAAGCCGAGCCCAACACCTAAGCCGAGTCCGAGTCCGACACCCCCTATATGTGGTACACCTACACCTGAGCCAACAGGAAGTGCTGTGTCGTGGCTAAAGCTGTGTCCCAGCCCGACACCGTGCCCGAAAAGGCCCTTGAGACTTTGTGGTACTCCTGTTCCTACTTTCGGATCAACCACAAATCAGCAGGGAGTGGTGCCACTGGTCAATATGAGTACTTCAAGCACAGATAGCTTACCTGTGGACAACGATCTCAGCTCTACACTCAGTGGTGCTACTCCGCCTGTGCTGGTTTCCAACGTGATTGCGCTCAGCTTCGATCACAACTTTAACATTGCTCAATTCCAGCAGTATACCCTGATGGATAATGCCTGGGAAATCTATGTTGGTCGTTTTGTGAGTTCCAATCAGGACGCTCTTTTGCTTTATGATCGCATGTTGGGTGAGATGCGCATGTTGAGCTTCGATAGCAAATTGCGTGTTGTGCATTATCAAGCCATTCACAACGTTAGTGCCAACTGGGAAGTTCACAGTGGTGATTTTATGGGAACGGGACGTGCTCAGGCTCTACTCTACGATCCCAGTACCGGTGATGCAGAATTCCTCATCTTCAGACCGAACCTATCGTTGGCAGATACGAAGATGATTTCTGGCTTCGGCATCAACCAGGTTCTCTATACTGGTCACTTTGGTGCTGCAACGCTCAGTGTTATGCTCTACGATCCCCAGGCCATAAAGAGTACCTTCTACTCCTTTGAAACGACTCTGGACATCGCTCATCAGGTCACTGTAACCAGTTGGGATAATCACTGGCAAGTTCTTATTGGAGCCTTCCTGGATCGTTCACGTTGCTTGGCTTCCAATGATTGCCTGACTGGTGATGATATCCTGGTTTTGGACCGGCGGACAGGCCAGATGGAGCAATTCGTTTTCTCCTTTGGCAAGCAGTATCAGGTTGTTGATAACCGCTCTCAAGGCTTTGTGCGTGACAACATAGCCTCGTCACCCAGCTTAAGACCTGTTGATACCAGTACCTTCAGTTTGTTAGCAACACTCAGTACCAGTATTCGAGGGGAGGAGTTGTATTAAATACCTGGTAAATATGCATACTATCTTCGTGATGGGCCTCTTATGGGGCCCACTTCACCTGCTCAACGCAAAATAAAAGTACGGGCCGTGTAGCTCAGGAGGAAGGAAACAGTGGTGAAAAATGGAGTGAAACCTCCTCAAATGTATGTGTTGCGACTACGTTTTGATCACTTGACAGAATGCATACAAAGATATACAATGTATGCATGGAAGCGGAAAAATATACCGTCTTGCGTGTACGGAAAACCACACGCGATACCCTGAAATTGGTCTCGGTCTTATCCCATGAAAGCATGGTGGAGACGATTGATCGGCTTGCCCGACAGGAGTTGGCTCGTCTTCAGAAAAGACAGGAAAAGCTAGAGGAATAACATGAATCGCTCCCACGTGATCACTTTTGAGAACTACTGGCGGATGAAGAAAGAGGGAACACGGCCCAAACTCAAACATCCTCGCAAGGATGGTGAGGAAGCAGGATTCCCCCATTTTAAGAGCAAGAAGCGGGATAAGCTGAGCTTCTACCTGAATAATGATAAGTTCTCCATCGAGGGAAACTGGATACGCATCCCCAAGTTGGGCAAGGTCAATATGACGGAGCAATTGCGTTTTGTCGGCAAAATTTTGAGTGCGGTTATTTCTTATCGAGCTGGTTGGTGGTTCGTTTCTCTCTCGGTCGAGGTGGAACATGAAACCCCAACTCATAGCGGTGAAACTGTTGGGATAGACCTGGGCATCAAGACTTTAGGCACCCTAAGCGATGGGAGAGTGTTTGAGAACCAAAAACACTACCGCCATGGCTTAGGACGTATCAAAGGTTTAAGCAAAGGTCTCTCTCGCAAAGTCGAGGGTAGTCAGAACTGGTGGAAGAATACAAAGAAGTTGGCAAAAGCGCACTATCGGGTAGCTTGTCAACGGACGGATAACCTCCATAAGATGACTACCCATATAGCTCGCACTTACGCCCTTATTGGCCTAGAGAACCTCAATGCAAAAGGAATGCTCGCTAATCACTGTCTCGCACAAGCTGTCAGTGATGCCAGTTTCTTTGAGGTCAAGCGTCAGCTTCTCTACAAGGCCGAGCAGTATGGGGGATATGTGCAACTGGTGGATCGCTGGTATGCCTCAAGCAAAAACTGTTCATCCTGTGGATGGGTAGATACAGAACTCAACTTAGGGGATCGCGTGTTCATCTGCGAGGCGTGCGGATTGTCCCTTGACCGCGATTTCAATGCCTCTCTCAATATCAGAGATGAGGCACTCCGTTTGATAACGGGCGTCCCGGTAGTGGCTTCGTCGGGACGCAAATTCGCTTGTGGAGTGGGCAGCTCTGGCTCTCGATGCGTCGAGAGTGAAACTGTCTGCGATGAAGCAAGTACGAAGGTGTTGTAAATACGTTTTACTACATTTGAGAAAGCAGGTTACTGCTATGTTGATTACTTCAGGCGAGCTCGGCGATATATCGCCCACTGTGTGTCATATCCAGGCAGGCGGAGGGTATGATGCCATCGTAGATTGGGGAGGACTTGGGAGGCTCGGTTCCTATCTCAAAGCCCTGAATCTGCCTGCTCGTCTCTTCTTGATCACGGATAACCACATCGATGCCCTCTACTCTGCTCACCTTACTCAAGTACTTTCTGCCTCTGGCTTCGAGCCTCAACTCTATATTGTACCAGCCGGTGAGGCCAGCAAGTCGCAACAGCAACTTAGTGCTATCTATGATTGGTTGGTTGTACAGCATGCTGAGCGACGGGAGGCCATCATTGCACTTGGAGGTGGCATGGTCGGCGATCTGGCTGGTTATGCGGCTGCTACCTATCTACGAGGTGTACCTCTGGTACAGGTTCCTACCTCGCTGCTTGCTCAGGTGGATGCTGCCATTGGAGGCAAGACAGGTATCAATCATCCGCGAGGCAAAAACCTGATAGGGGCTTTTTATCATCCCCGCCTCGTTCTGGTTGATCCCGCTACTCTCTTGACCTTGCCCACCCGCGAACGGACAGAGGGATGGGCAGAAATTGTAAAGTATGGTATCATACTCGATGCTGGATTGTTTGCCCAACTTGAGGAACATGTAGATGTATTGCGTGACTTTGCTCCTCCTCCGGCTCCGCTTCTTTGCGAAATTGTAGCACGTTGCATTGCCTTAAAGGCGTCGGTGATAGAAGAGGATGAGCGCGAACAGGGAAGACGAGCCATACTCAACTATGGTCATACTGTTGCTCATGCCCTTGAGAATATAGTAGGATATGGGGCATTATTACACGGTGAAGCTGTAGCATTAGGTATGGTCGTTGCTGCAGCTATTGCTGAACAAGCAGGTATGTTTGCCAACACTGAGGTAAGGCGTCAAAACGCTCTGCTCAAAGCTTTGGGCCTACCTACGACCTGGAGCGGCCCGATAGCAACAGAGGACATTCTGGCAACCATGCAATTAGATAAAAAAGTTGCCAACAAACAGGTGCGTTGGGTGATGCCTCAGCATATTGGTAACGTTAGGGTTACGACGATGCCAGAGCATATCGTACAGAACGTCATCACATCATTTTTTACAGAGAAAAGGCTATAACATACTGGCTCTGAAACGAAGGAAATCGTATGAATCAAGAAGCACTTCGCCAGCTACGTACCTGGCTAACCGAACATGGATTGGATGCTCTTTTAGTTACGCAGCCACAAAATCGCTCATATTTAAGCGGCTGGCTCAACGATGATACAGAGGGAGCCGGTATGCTGCTGGTGGGACAGCAGCAGCAGATATTGCTTACCAACCCCCTCTATCAAGAAATTGCTGCGAGCGCAGCCACAGGATGGCAGGTCATTGTCCCGCCTTCCCGCGAATACTTTGCTGCCATTGCGACCCAGGCACAAGAGCATGGTTGGCACAACCTTGGCTTTGAGTCCAAAGCTTTCACCTACTATGAATACGAGCAGCTGGGCGCTGCTGGCAAAAATATTTTCACCCTCCAGGCCATTGATAACAGCTTTGTGAACGCACTGCGTGAGGTCAAACAGCCATACGAAGTGGAGCTGTTGCGCCGAGCCATTGCCATTACCGATGCGGCCTTTACGTATCTCTGCAAGTGGATCGAACCCGGCATGACCGAAAAAGAGATCGAGTGGGAAATTTCACGCTATATGGTCTCTCTCGGTGCGGACGGTACCTCCTTTGAGTCCATTGTTGCCTCTGGCCCAAATAGTTCAATGCCCCATGCTGAGCCGGGTGAACGCCAGATTCAGCGTGGTGAACTCATCACCATCGATATGGGCGCACGCTACAAGGGCTACTGTGCCGACATGACTCGTACCATCTGTCTCGGCGAACCAAATGAGTCACGTATGCAAGAAATCTATGATGCTGTGCTCAATGCTATGAAAACCTGCGAAGCTAGTCTCCACCCTGGTATGTCGGGACTGGCTGCTGATGCTCTGGCGCGTAATGCTCTGGAGGTAGCTGGTCTGGCCGAGTACTATATTCATAGCACCGGTCATGGCGTCGGCCTGCAGGTACATGAAGGCCCCATCCTCTCGCAACGCGCACCAGAGGATGTGCTATTACCGACAGGCAGTGTCGTCACCGTCGAACCCGGCGTCTATATTCCTGGTTGGGGCGGTGTGCGTATCGAAGATTGTGTCCTGCTCAAGGAAGATGGCTCTGAGGTCTTAACCCAGTCACCAACTGAACTTGTTATCCAACGCTAGGGTGTAGTGGCGCATGGATTGTGCCCAATTACCCACTAACACTGAAGGAGCGAATTTCCTATGATTTCCACAAGCGACCTGAAAAAGGGTGTAACCATAGAATTTGAAGGACAGCCGTGCAGCATCCTCGACTGGCAACACGTCAAAATGGGACGTGGTGGTGCCATTGTCCGTATGAAGTTACGTAACCTCCGTTCCGGGTCCACTTTTGA
>WNFX01000371.1_pt1 | contig 59103 bp, 70 predicted proteins | sample 5400111 | NCBI WGS metagenome assembly WNFX01 (sample SAMN13153363, study PRJNA577476) | soil metagenome | isolation source: 40 cm soil or saprolite under grassland replicate 1 | place: USA:California | collected 2016-06-15
CGTCGCGCACGGCGACCGTCCTCAGGCCGACCATGCCTGCAGTGTCCTCTCAACGGGAGGCACCACGACAGTGGTCGACCGGCAATTCACCGTTGCTCGGCTGTCGCCGATCCAGCACCCGGGCAAGTGCGGTAGTAGCAACAATCCGCACCGGGGCGCGGCAACGTGGGTCCACTGGCGGAAGTTTCCAACATCAGCCGTGCTTAGCGTGATCAGCGAATTTCCGGCACATGATCGGAGGGGTCGTGGCCCAGACAACAGTCAACGTGCACACGCAGACGGAGACGACTGTCATCGAGCTACGAGGCGACGTCGATGTCGGGTGTGTGGCGTGTTTGTGCCAGGCCCTTGTCGACGCGCTTTTCCACCAGCCCACGCACCGGCTCGTGGTGGATCTCGCCCGGACGACGACGATCGACGCCACCGGGGTGGGAGCGCTCGTCGCGGCCGGATACACCGCCGAGGAGATGCACGTACCGTTCGCGCTGCGCTGCCCCGACCCGCTGATCGCCGCCGAGTTCGGCGATCTCGGCGCTTTCGCCGCGGGAGGAGTGTGAAAGCCGCAGACAAATGACTGGACGGGCTACGGAAGCTCAATACGGTCTGGGGCATGAGTTCCCCGGACCCTGAGTCGCGCGTGGATCGGGTCACGATCCGCACCCAGCGGCCCGACGAACGCCCGAGAGTTCGGGAGGTCATCACCAGGTCATTCGGAGACGCCGTCGTGGCCGACCTTGCCGAGACCCTGCGGGACGCACCGGCAGGAGTCGACGGGCTGTCGTTCGTCGCCGAGCTCGACGGCGAGATCGTCGGTCATGTGCAACTGTCGAAGTCCTGGCTGGACGCGCCCAGGCGCCTCGTCGAGGTCCTGGTCCTCAGCCCGCTCGCGGTCGCTCCCGAGTGTCAACGACACGGCATCGGGGGCCGCCTGGTCATCCATGCCCTGGACGAGGCCGCGCGCCTGGGCGCGCCGATGGTCTTCCTCGAAGGGATCTCCTGGCTACTATCGGCGTTTCGGTTTCGACACCGCCAGCCAGCGCGGCTTCACGGCACCCTCCGTGCGTATCCCCGATGCCGCGTTCCAGGTGGTGCTCCTGCCCTCCGCGGAGCCCTGGATGACCGGCGCTCTCGTCTACGCCGAACAGTTCTGGGCTTTCGACTGCGTGGGCCTGCGCGATCCGGATGTGTGACGGCCGCGCGTCGGTCCGGTGTCAGGAGCCGCTTCCGGACGGGCGGGGCAGGCGCTCGGCCCGCTCGATCACCCCTGCCAGCACCCGGTGCGCGGTTGCGAGGTCGTCGGGGTCGAAATCGGCGTAGAGCTGCCTGGTGACCGCCGCGACGGCGTCGGCCAACCCGGCGTGCAGGGCAGCGCCTTCCGCGGTCAGCTGCGTGGGGCCGGCACCGTCCGCGGAGCTTCCACTGATCAGTCCTCTCGCTTCCAGCCGGCCCAGCAGGTCGGCGACCGCGGGCAGGTCGAGTTCGAGCTGTCGCTGCCCGGCCAGGAATTCGTGGAACGCGGCGGGTGACGCCGCGGGGCCGCGGACGGCCAGGACACGCAGCGCGACGTACTCATTGCTCGTGGTGCCCGTGTCGGCGAGGACCCGGTCGAGCAGGGCCCGGACGGCGCCTTGGGCTTCGGCGATGTCCTGACCGGTCAGTGTCGGTGTCTGAGGCATGGTCTCGCTCCCGTTCTCATCGGTATCGGCTGCCGGCTGGATGCCGAGCAGGGTCCGCAACGTCTCCATGAGTTCGCGGTTTCGTCGGCTCCGGGTGCCGCCGATCGGCGCGGAGAGCTCCTCCTGGAGCGCGTGGACGACGGCGATGGCGCGCAGCGCGGTCTCCGTGCCGCGGTCGGTGAGGCGCAGCTGCACCGCCCGCGGATCAGCCGGGTGCTCGGTCCTCACCAGCAGGGCGGCCTGCTCCAGCGCTCGGGCGAGCTTGGAGACGTAGATCGGCTCGAGACCGGCGAAGTCGGCGAGTTCGCGCTGGCTCGGTTGGGCGCCGGTCCGCGAGAGGCCGTAGAGCGAAGCGAGCAACGAGTATTGCGCATGGGTCAACCCGAGCGGCGAGACCGCCCGATCGACCGCCGCACGCCATTTCGTGGTTACCCGCCAGAGCAGGTATCCGGTGGTGACGTCGTCGGACGGTCTCGGCACGCGCATACTGTATATGGAAACTATAGCCATGGCAACTATAGTGGGGACCCGACAGGGCGGGAGCCGCCGTGCGACTCCCGTCCGATCCCGCGGGGCTACGCCGTTCGGGCCCTCGCCCACGGACCGGTGATCGCGAACGTGATGCCCGGCGTCTGGATGTTGGCGAACAGCGTCCTGCCGTTCGGGGAGAAGACCACGCCCGCGAACTCCGAGTCGTTCAGCTCATTGCGGGCGAACGCGTAGGTCTGGCCCGCCGGCGTCACGCCCAGCAGGTGGTTGACGCCCTCACCGTCCTCGGCGAGCATCAGGCCGCCGTACGGCGAGTAGCAGATGTTGTCCGGGCCGTCGGGGTTGTCCGAAGCCACGTCGGGGTTGACCGCGAACCGGACCTTCAGGGTGAGATGGCGCAGTCGCGGGTCGTACGCCCACACCTGGCCGTCGTGCGGCACCGGGCTGCCGTCGGAGACTCGGGCGTAGCTCGACACGAAGTACGCCAAGCCGTCCGCGCCCCACCAAGCGCCCTCCAACTTGCGGGCCCGGGTGATGTCTCCGCCCGGCCCGACCACCACGGCGCCCGTGGCGTCGGTGTAGGTGAACTGCTTACGGACCGACATGGTGGTGCCGTAGGCGTCGGGCACCGGCTTCCACTCCACGGGGAACGTGGTACCGGGCTGGGTGACCGAAGCGAGGTTGGCCAGGCCCGGCACGTACAGCGCCTCCAACGTGCCGCCGTTGCGCAGCGAGTGCACGCTGCCCGGCAGGACGTTCGGAGTGAACCGGTAGAACAGGCCGTGCGGGCCGTTGGCGTCCTCGGTCAGGTACACGTGGCCATCGGTCGGGTCGACGCAGCACGCCTCGTGCGCGAACCGGCCGAGATCCCTCAGCGGCACCGGGTTCACGTTGTTCTCCGGGTGGTACGGATCGACCTCGAACACCCAGCCGTGGTCCTTGGCGTAGCCCTTGGTGCCGGCCCGGTCCTCGGTCTCCTCGCAGGTCAGCCAGGTACCCCAAGGCGTGGTGCCGCCAGCGCAGTTGACCGCCGTGCCGGCCAGGCTCACGTACACGCGCTGCCGGACGTTCTCCTCATCCACCAGGAGGGTGGTGGTGCCGCCGACGGCGGCCGGGTCGTAGGTGAGATCAGCGGATGCCGTGGCCGGATACATCGCGCCGGGGCTCTGCTCGTGGTTGACCACCAGCAGCACGCCACCGGCAGTGGCGAACGCTCCGGTGCCGTCCTGCTTGCCCGGCACCTTCCCGGTGCCCGCCGACAGTGGATCGCCGGCCCGGGACACGACGGTGTACTCGAAGCCGCGCGGCAGCGCCAGCACACCGGCGGGATCGGGCACCAGCGGGCCGTACCCGGGATCGGCCGCATTTGCGGCGGTTGCCGCGGTGGCGGTGAACAGGCTGGTGGCGCTGCCCGTGATCGCAACGCCCGCAGTCAGCGCGCTCGCGCGTGACAGGAAATCCCGTCGCGACAACGACATGCTGAGCTCCTTCTGGTCGACAACTCACGACGGCGCCGAGCGTCTCACCCAGACATGTCCATCAACGGTTTACCGGATGAACGGCCGACGGCCCGCGATGATGGTTGGCATGCTCATCAAACATCGTGGAACAGCGCCGTCGATCGACGCCACCGCCTTCGTCGCGCCAACCGCCACCCTGGTCGGCGATGTGCACATCGGCCCGCGCGCACGCATCATGTACGGTGCGGTGCTCGACGCCGAGGGATCGCGGATCAGCGTGGGCGAGGCGTGTGTCGTTGCCGAGCACGCCGTCCTGCGGGCCACCGCCGTGGGTGACGCCGACCGGCCCGTCCACCTCGGCGACCACGTCTTCGTCGGCCCACACGCCACGTTGCTGGGCTGCACGCTGGACCGCTGTGTCTACGTCGGCACCGGCGCGACCGTCCTGCACGGCGCGACCGTCGCCGCCGGCGCGGTGATCGCGGTCGGCGCTCTGGTGCACGCGCGTACCGACGTGCCGTCGCAGTTCTTCGTGCCTCCGCAGACGCTGGCCATCGGCGCGCCGGCCCGGATCCTGACCTCCGGTCAGACCGGCGAGGTGTCGGCCGCGATCCGGGAGGCCAACTTCGCCGGCGCCGCGTTCGGCGTGCAGGCGGACTGGGAGGACCGGATCGCCCGCTACGAACAGACCGCCGAGGTACGGGTGACGGAGTTCGGGGCGCACCGTGATGACGAGATCGTCGGCTGAGCACCGCGCCGGCGGTCCCAGTCACCTCGGACCCGGCGCTTCGGCGGCGCATCTGCGACCTGCTTGACCGCGACCCGACAACGCTCAACGCAAACGAACGCGAGCTGCTGGCCGCCACGGTCTCCGACGTCCTCCACGCCGACATCGAGCGCTGGAAGGCGGAGACGGCCAGCCATCAGCCGGCCGAGAGCGATTCGTTATGGCCCGAGGCTTGGCCGCGGAACTGGGCGGCCACGAGCGCGGGCTGCCTCGTCACCGGCTTCGGGTCCTGCGCGGTCGTCGCCGGGCCGATCCTGCTGTGTACGCGGCCCTGCGCTACTACACCGCCCACCCCGAAGCCCGCGCGGAGCTGGGGGACGACCGCGGCGTCCAGCGGCTGCCGCGCCGGGACCTACGTTGAACCTGGGATCCGTGCGGGCTTGCGGTAGTTGTTTCGTGTAGCGATCACACCTGCGACCAGGGCGGTGAGCACGCCGGCCAGCTGGATCCATGAGCCGATGGCCACACTCGTTCCGTGCCGGCCGAGGAAGTTGGGAATCCCGTCGGGGCTGATCAGGAAACCCCCAGTGACGAATAGTCCGAGGAACGCCCCGACGCCCGGTGCCCACCGCCTGTGGACCAGTCCTACCACGGCAGCACCGACCAGCAGGATGACCATCCCCGGTGGTATCGCGAATGGGAACTTTATACCCGATGCCCACAGCACGGCGATGCCGAGGGCACCGACCACCAAACCCGCCACCGTCGCGGTACCTGGCATGGATAGAGATCTTCGCGCACGCATTCGTTCTCCTACCGTTCGTCACCGTCAGGCACCGGCTCGCCGACGCAACAAGCGGGGCCGCTGCGCCCATTCCGTCACGGGCTCCATCCTGGGCGCGCGACGGCTGCGCCGTCGTCAGCTCAGACGCGTCACTGGTTGTACGAAGATTCGCGTACGTGCCGGCGAGTTGATCTCGGTGGGGATAGGCTGCCGGTGTGCGGATGCTGGCGCGGCCTGTGGTCCGTGATGCTGTCGTGGCGGCGGCGGCCGCTGCGCTCGTGGGTGTCGGTTCGTGGCGTGCGGCGGCGGTTCAGCAGCCCCCGCGGCCGTTGGATGTGTGGGCCTTTCTGCTGGTGGCGTTGGCTGCGGGAGCGCTGGCGTGGCGGCGGTCGGCGCCGCTGGTGGCGTTGGTCGGCAGCGTGGGCGCGACTGCCGGGTACCTGGCGGTGGGTTACCCGTACGGTCCGGTACTGCTGTGCGTGGCCTGGGCGATGTTCGAGGTTGCCCGGCAGCGGCCGGTCCGGGTGTCGGCACCGGCCGGTGCGGGTGCGGCGTTCGCGCTGGTGATCGCGGTGCTGCCTCGGCTCGCGGAGGAGATGAACCTGCTGCTGTTGGGCCTGCTGCTGTGGGCTGGAACCTGGCTCGTGGTGCCGTGGTCGGCTGGCGCGGTGGCCCATGTGCGGGCCGGGGCGGCGCAGCAGGCGCGGCGGGACCTGATGGCCCGGGCCGCGTTGGAGGAACGGATCCGGATCTCCCGCGAGGTGCACGACGTCGCCGGGCACGGCTTCGCCGTGGTCGCCATGCAGGCGGGAGTTGCCCTGGTGGTCCTGGACGAGCAGCCGGAGCAGGTCCGCGCGTCGCTGGAGGCTATTCGCGTCACCAGTGTCCGCGCGCTGCGGGAGTTGCGCGCGGTACTGGACGCTGTGGCGCCGGCGCACCCCGACGCCTCGCCGTCGCCCGGCGCGGACGGTGCCCGGCGACTGGCCGCGCTGGTCGACCGGGCCCGCGCGGCGGGCCTGCCGGTCGACCTCCAGGCGGCCGATGGTGTTCCGGCGGAGCTGAGCGGTGTGGTGTATGCGGTGGTGCGCGAGTCGCTGACCAACGTGCTGCGGCACGCCGGCGAGACCGAGGCGGTGGTAACGGTCTGCCGGGACGGCGGCCAATTCGTGGTAACGGTCACCGACCGCGGCCGCGGCGGGGTGCCGACCGATGGCGGCCGTGGCCTGTCGGGCATGCGTGATCGCGTCGAATCCGCCGGTGGAAGCCTGACCGCCGGGCCGCGAGATGGGGGTGGCTTCACGGTAACCGCGCGGCTGCCGCTGCCGGGCGGCGCCAGATGATCCGGGTTGTCCTGGCCGACGACCAGTCGCTCTTTCGCATGGGTCTGCGGGTACTCATCGAGCGGGAGGCGGACCTGGCACTGGTCGGCGAGGCGGCCGACGGCAGCACCGCTCTGGAGATGATCCGCCGCAGCCGTCCGGACGTGGCGTTGCTCGACATCCGGATGCCCGGCCTGGACGGGGTGCAGACGCTGCGGGCGATCGTGGCCGACCCCGCCCTGACCGGTACGAGGGTGGTGATGGTGACCACCTTCGAGACCGACGAGTACGTCTTCGCCGCGCTGCAGGCCGGAGCCAGCGGGTTCGTCCTCAAGGACGCCGATCCCACCGACCTGATCCGGGCCATCCGGGCCGCGGCAGCCGGTGAGGCGCTGTTGTCCCCGTCGGTAACCCGGCGACTGGTCACCCTGTTCGGGCGCCATCTAGCCGGTGGGATCGCCCCGGGACCGGCGTTGGAAGCGTTGACCGAGCGGGAACGCGAGATCGTGGCGTGGGTGGCCACCGGCCGGTCCAACGACGAGATAGCCGCCGAACTGTTCCTCAGCCCCGCCACGGTCCGTACCCATGTCGGCCGCGCGATGCTTAAGCTGGGCGCACGGGACCGGGCTCAACTGGTGGTCTTCGCGATACGCGCTGGCCTGACTGTTCCCGGCGAATGACGCTTCTGACGGCACCGCGTGCAAGGCGCTTCATCGGCCCCTCCGCGGCCTGCCCACGAACGCCCAACAGCTATCGACGTTCTTGGTGGCCCGGAGATTCGAAGCGTGACGGGTCCCCGGCCCCCCGGCGCAGTATCTCGGGCTCGGGTTGCGACAGGTCCACCACCGTCGTGGGCTCCGTGCCGCAGTCGCCCGCGTCGATCACCGCGTCGAGGACGTGGTCCAGGCGCTCCTTGATGTCCCATCCGTGGGTCATCGGCTGATCCTCGCCGGGCAGGAGCATGGTGCTCGACAGTAACGGCTCGCCGAGTTCGGCCAGCAACGCCTGGGCGACCGTGTGCTTGGGGACGCGGACCCCGACCGTGCGTTTCCTGGGATGCATCAGCCGGCGCGGCACCTCTCGGGTGGCCGGCAGGATGAACGTGTAGCTGCCCGGCGTGCACGCCTTGACCAGTCGGAACACGGAATTGTCGACCTGGACGAACTGGCCGAGCTGGGCGAAGTCCCGGCATACCAGTGTGAAGTGGTGCCGGTCGTCGAGGCGGCGGATCTCCCGGATCCGATCCAGCCCGGCACGGTTACCCAGCTGGCATCCGAAGGCGAAGCACGAATCCGTGGGGTAGGCGATCAGCCCGCCGCCCCGGACCAGATCGACGACCTGCCGGAGCAGACGCCCCTGCGGGTTGTCCGGGTGCACGTCGTAGTACTTCGCCATACGCCTGAGCCTACGATCTGGCCCCGGCGCCGGCGCTCAGGCCGGTTCCACGGCGAATCCGGCCAGGGTGATCTTCTCCAGGTCGGGGTCGTCGTCGAGGGGGACGCCTTCGTACGTGAAGCCGAACAGCGCACGCAGCGCGTCTTCGGCCATATCGAGAGGGTGGAATGGCAACGGGTACGGTTCGTCGTCATCGTCGTCGGGCTCCACCGGGTGCTCCCCCGCCCAGTACGGCGCCTCGAACGCCAGTGGTGTGCCCGCGTTCTCGATGATTCCGTGGCCCGGTGCGAGGCTGAGTGCCCGCCACAGGGCTCCGTCGCCGGTCCATATCGCATAGGCGAACCAGTCCACGACGCTGTGCATGGCGTGTAGATAGACATTCCGCCCAGCGGCGTGGCCGAGGAACCGACCGTCCAGTTCGGACGGACGACCGCCCGCGGCATCGTCAGTGCACACCACCGTCAGGTTGGGGAAACAGGCGGCGTAGACATTGTGCGCGGGCGGGTTGGCGTTTTCGAGCAGGTCACTTGCGCTTGTCGTTGCCACCACCGTTGCCGTTGCCGTTGCCACCACCGTTGCCGTTGCCGTTGCCGTTGCCGTTGCCGTTGCCGTGGCCGTTGCCGTTGCCGTTGCCACCACCGTTGCCGTTGCCGTTGCCGTTGCCGTTGCCACCACCGTTGCCGTTGCCGTTCCCGTTCCCACCACCGTTACCGGCCGTTGGGGTGGCCGCCGGTTGCCCTCCCGTTGTGCCGGTCGGTCCCGGCCCGCCGGCTTGAGCGCCGTCCCTTGATCCCGGGTCGGTGGCAGCGGCACCCGCCGGTCTGGTGGCCGGCGTACCGCCGGTCGCCCCACTCGCCCCGTCCATCACCGGCCTGGTGGAGGCGGCCGTCAGCGTCGGCGTAGCCACCCTGACAGCGCACGGCATGCCGTTCACGACGAAGGCGGTAGGCGGCGGGTTGCTGCCTCGGTAAGTGCCGGTGACGGTGAGGACGACGTTTGCGTGCGGGGCCACGCGGGCGTCATCGGCGGCCGGACGGATCTGGACGGTCCGGCCCGACTGGGTCCAACGCCCACCGGCGAGCTGCTGGATGTGCTGGTCGGCCGGGAAGGTGAAGGTCAGGGTCCAGCCGGCGAGCGGATGCGGTCGGGTGTTGGCGAGCGCGAGGTCGGCGGCGAACGCGTTGCCGGCGTCGCGTCTGGTGGAGTAGTGCACCTCGCACGCCGGCGCGTTACCGCCGAAATGACCCGGAGCAGCGGCGACGGCGTCCGGGCGGCCCTGTCGATCGCCGGTCTGCACATACGCCATGCCGATCAGCCCACCGACAACGACGGTAGCGGCGACCGCCCCGGCCCGGACCAGCCGGGTCCATCGCGAGCGGGCCGGGGGTTGGTCGGCGGCGGGCGACGCCCCGACCGCCGCGGCGAGCAGGCGGGCGACGTCCGCGCTCGCCGGTCGCTCGGCCGGGTCCTTGCGCAGGCACCGGGAGCACAGGTCGGCCACCTCCGGTGGTAGACCGTCGACGGCCGACATGGGAGCCGGCGCGGCACGGCAGTGCGCTTCGATCATCTGGGTGGTTGTCTCGGCCCGCCAGGGCAGCCGTCCGCTCACCACCCGGTACAGCAGCAGCCCGATGCCGTACACGTCGGTCGCCGGTGTTACGGGGCCACCCTGCAGCCGCTCCGGCGCGAGGTAGGCAGGGGTCCCCAGCAGGACGCCGTCCTCGCCGTCGTCGACCTGTTCACCGACGACCGCGGCGATGCCGAAGTCCACCACCTTCGCGCCGGCGCCGGTCAGCATCACGTTTGCCGGTTTGACGTCCCGGTGCACCAGGCCAGAGTCGTGGGCAGCGGCCAGACCGGCGGCGACCTCCGCGCACACGCGCAACGCGGTGCGCCACGGAATCGGGCCCCGGGCGAGCCGCTCCGCGAGCGTCGAGCCCTCCACCAGCTCCATGACCACGAACGGCACCGTCGTGCCGTCCGGTTGCTGCGACTCGCCGTAGTCGTACACGTTGGTCAGGTGCGGGTGTGACACGCGCGCCGCGGCCTTGGCCTCAGCCCGGATGACGTTCCGGGACGCCGCGTCGGCCACATACTTGCCGCTCAGGACCTTGACCGCGACATGCCGACCGAGCACCTGGTCGTAGGCCCGCCACACCACCGACATCCCGCCGGCACCCAACCGCTCGACCAGGCGATAGCGGTCCATCAGGAGCTGCACATCAGCCACCCCTCAACGTGCCACCCCCGGCACACGACAAATGTCACTCTAGTGCCACTAGAGCCTCACACGCCGTACCGCACATTGCCTCTCGGGGCAATTGAAATGCCCGGCTGCGGGCGTTTTCCGGCTTGCGTCCTGGATGCGGTCAGCGCCGGTCAGGACTTCACGGCGAGCAGGCCCAACATGTCCGCGACGCCGCCCGCTCCGGACTCCGTGGCCCGCACGAGGCGCATGCCGGCGGCCGTCACCCCGTTGAGCAGGTCGGCGAGCGGCAGATGCCAGGCACCGACGCGGGCCCGCACGCCGGTGGGGCACCACGCGTGAAAGCTGTGCGACCGGTCGGCGTACCGCTCGTCGACCACGACCCGCGGCCGGTCGCTCCAGTCTGCGAACGCCCCGACGAAGCACGGGTGCACGCCGACGTGCACGAACCGTCCGCCCGGCCGGAGTACCCGGGCCACCTCCCGCAGGACCGCCGCGTAGTCCGGCACATCGGTGTGCGCCAGCACGCACACCGACGCGCCTACCGACCCGTCGGCCACCGGCAGCGCGGTCGCGTCGCCCGCCGCGACCGGCAGCCGGCGGACGGCGTGGCGCAGTTGTCCACGCGACACGTCGATCCCGACCGGCATCCACCCGAGCCCCCGCAGCGTCGGCGCCTGCGCGCCGGTCCCGCAACACACGTCCAGGCAGACGCCCGCACCGGTGCCGAGCAGATCGCGCAGCAGATCGTGCTTGCGCCCGGTGTAGCTCGCCGCCGCCCCTGCGAGGTACTCGTCATACCAGTCGGCGTGCGCGTCGTACGCAGCGGGCTTGGTCATCACACGACCCTAACCGGCGGCGTCACGGGGCATCGGGTTCAAGGTAGCCGCGCAGCGTGTGGGCGTCCGTGGCGGTCGCGGTGCTCAGCCAGGCCGGCCCGGCCAGCGGCGCCCGCACCGCGGTCGGGCCGAGCACGGCGGCGGTCGCCGGTGGCGCGCCCGGGTCGACCCGGAGCAGGGATCCCGTCGCTTTCGCCGCACCCAGCACCGCCGGGCCGGCCCAGCCGTCGGCGCCGGGTCCGATGGCCAGGCACTGGCGCAGGAGCGCGCGGCCGGCGTATCGCACCGAGGTGGTGACCGTCGCCTGGCCGGGCTGCTCGCCGTGCCGGCCGCAGATGAGCTCCTCACGCCAGAGCAGCGAAGCGCCCCGCTCCAGCTCGACGGAGGCCAGCGTCGAATGGCGGCAGCCGGCGGCGGCCACGAGCTGCTCGGGCAGCCAGTACAGCGATCCGCCGCCCGCCACGGTCGCTGTCACCACGGTCCGCGAGAACGCGCCGGAGCTTGCGGGCAGCGCGATGGAGGCGGCCACCGTACGCAGGCACAACGCCGCGTCCGGCCGCACCTCGATCTCCAGGTGCAGGTCGTCGCCGCCCAGCGGTCCGGCGGCGCCGACGACGATGTGGACGCTGGCGCGTCCACCGTGGAGCCCGGTCCGGCGCAGCACCAGCGGCGGCTCGCCGCGCAGCCGGGCAAGGCGGGTGCCACCGCGACCGTCCGCCTCGGCCACCACCCGCGCGCGGGCGTGCATCAGTGCCCGGGAACGCGGTGCGCGACCTGGTCGCGCACCCAGTCCCCGACCGGCGTCGCCCGTCCGTCCCGGGCGATCGAGAGGAAGACCGTCGGCAGGTCACCCCGGCGGGCCCGGGCGTCCCGCGCCATCACCGACAGGTCCGCGCCGACCATCGGCGCCAGGTCGGTCTTGTTGATGACCAGCAGGTCAGCGGTGGTGACGCCGGGTCCGCCCTTGCGCGGGACCTTGTCCCCGCCGGCCACGTCGACCACGAAGATCTGCCGGTCGACCAGCCGTCGGCTGAAGGTGGCGGTCAGGTTGTCTCCGCCGCTCTCGACCAGCAGCAGGTCGAGCGGCCCGAGGGTGCTCTCCAGCGCCTCGGCCGCGTCGAGATTGGCCGAGATGTCGTCGCGGATCGCGGTGTGCGGGCAACACCCGGTCTCGACCGCCCGGATCCGCTCCGGCGCGAGGACACCGGCGCGCTTGCGGAAGTCCGCGTCCTCCGTGGTGTAGATGTCGTTGGTCACGACCGCGAGGCGCAGGTCGTCGCCCAGCGCCCGGCACAACGCGGCGACCAGGGCGGTCTTGCCCGACCCGACCGGGCCGCCGACACCGATGCGGACCGCGCGGCCGGCGGCGGCCGGCACCGGATGGGGATCGACTCCCGGCTGCGGGTGGCTGTGCGGAGCCGATTCGTCAGGACGCAAAGAGACGCACCTCCCAGGTGGCATGGAGCTCGGCGGAGATATCGGCCAGCGGCGCGGCATGGGCCGGAAGCTCGGCGGGCGACTTGCCGGCGGCGGCCACCGCGGTGGTCGCGACCGCGGCGCAGGCGCCGGCCAGGCGGGCGAGAAGAGCCTGGACAAGGTACGGGTCGAGGCCGAGCAGTCGCACCGCCGCGCTCGCCGGCCCGGTCAGGACCCCGTACGCGACGGCCAGCGCGGCCTGCTCGGCGGTCAGCCCGGGCGGCGCGCAGTAGTGCCCGGAGAGCTTCTGGCCCGCCTGGTCGACGCGCTCGACAGCCAGCCGGAGACAACCGCGCGGGCCGTGCCCGCCGGCGCGGCGACGTAGCCGCCCGCGCCCGCGCGCCGGGCATCCACCTCAGTCCTCGGGATCCCACTCAACAGAAGGTCTGTGGCCCCGGAAAACCGCCGTTGACTGTACTGAGGGTGGTCCTGGCTCGTGGTGACCGCCGGACGTGGTGCCCATAGCGGCAGGACCGGACGAAGGAGCCTGACGTGGGTTTGGCAGATGCGTCGGATCGGCTGGTCATCAGCTCCTACACCCTCGGCGTCGAGGTGCCGTTCGCGGACCGGGTCCGGGTGGCGGCCGAGGCGGGGTTCGCCGGCATCGGGCTGCGCGCCGAGAACTACGTGGACGCGCGCGCCGCCGGACTCGACGACGACGCGATGAAGGAGATCCTGGACCGCCACGGCATCGCGGTGATGGAGGTCGAGTACATCACCGGGTGGGGAAGCGAGCGGACCCGCGACGCGGCGCAGCAGGAGAAGGAGCAGACCATCTTCCACATGGCGCGCACCTTCGGCGTGTCGCACATGAACACCGGCCTACTGGACAAGCCACCGGTCGAGGAGATCACCGACGGGTTCGCGCAGCTGTGTCGCAGGGCCGGTGAGCTGACGGTGGCGTTGGAGTTCCTGCCGTTCGGCGGGGTGCCCGACCTGACAACGGCGTGGCGGGTGCTCGCCGACGCCGGCGAGCCGAACTCCGCGTTGATTGTGGATACCTGGCACTGGTGCCGGGGCGGGGTAGCCAAAGAGGACATCGAGCCGGTGCCGGCGGACCGGATCGCGGCTGTGCAGCTGTGCGACGTCCAGAAGGAGCCGATGCAGCCGGCGCCCTTGCGGGAGGAGGGGCTGCACCACCGCCTGCCGCCCGGTCGGGGGTACGGAGATGTGGTAGGCACGCTCCGCGCCCTGCAGGCGAAGGGGGTGGACTGCATGGTGTCCGTCGAGGTCATCTCCGACGACCTGCTCGCCCAGGGCCTGGAGGTTACCGCGAAGACGGCGTTGACCGCGTCGAAGGAAGTACTGGCCCAACTGCGCCGGCCGTGAGTCAGGAAAGCTATACCGATGCAGCTTGTGGTAAGTGTGGGGCTGGTCGTGGTCGGCCTGGTCATCGCCCTAGGTGCCGACACGGCCGGCGAGATGCGTATTTTCGGATGGGTCCTGGCCGGCGTCGGCGTGCTGGCGCTCGTGATGCGATGGGTGATAGCCCGGCAGGGCGGCCGCGGGAACCCGCCGCGGCGGCTTCGATAGTCCGTGGTGCGGCCAGTCAGGCTGGTGGGTTCGACGGACCGAGGCCCGTCTCGACGATCCGGCCGGTCCTGGCGGCTTCGGTCACGGCTTCGGTGACCCGCAGCGTGTCGAGTCCGTCCCGTCCGCTGACGAGAGGCTGGGCCTCGCCGCGGATGACGGCGGCGAAGTGCTCCACCTGGTTGGCCAGGGGGTCGGTGCGGTCGATGTCCAGTGTCGAGGTCTCGAACGGCTCGTACCACGACCGCGTGCCGGGAAAGACCTTCAGCCGCATCGTGGGGATCGCGAGCGAGCCGGTGGTGCCCGCGAGGACGTAGGCGTCCTCATCGTCGTAGCTCGCGTACTCCTTGTTCTCCCGCGACGTCTGCTCCCAGCTCCGCGCCGAGGCCGCGGTGTCTGACAGCAGGAAGGTCCCGAGCGCGCCGCCCGCGAACCGGAACACCATGGCGGCGGTGTCCTCGACCGGGAAGCCGCGGGTGGCGTTCGAGGTCATGGCTTGCACCGCGGTGATGTCCCCGACCAGCGACATCAGGTTGTTGACCTCGTGGATCAGGTTGAGCAGGATCGGCCCGCCGCTAGGCTGGCGGCGCCACCCACCGCCGGCGTCGAAGTAGTCGTCGGGCTTGTAGAACACGGCGCTGCCCACCACCGCCACGATCGGGCCGAGCACGCCGCTCGAGATGACCTCACGGGCCCTGGCCATGATCGGGCTGTACTGCCGGTGATGCCCGGTGAGCAGCGGTACCTTGGCCGCCTCCGCCGCCTCGACCAGCCGGGTGGCGTCCTCGACGGTGTGGCCGATCGGCTTCTCCACGATCACCGGTACGCCGGCCTCGACGCACTCAAGGCCACCCTGCACATGCATCTGGTTCGGGGTGGCGAGGATGACGCCGTCGGGATGCCCCGCGGCGAAGAGTTCCGTGAGCGACGGGTACACCGGGACGCCGACCCGGCTGGCCAGCTCGGCCCCGGCCGGGACCGGGTCGACGATGGCGGCCGGCTCAGTCGACCCGCACTTCTGGATCTCTTCGATGTGCCGGCGCCCGATCATCCCCGCGCCCGCGACCGCTATCCGTACCGTACTCATGTCGTCTCGTCCTCAATCACCCTGCGGGCTCGGGACCCCGCCGCCGGCCACCGAAGGGACCGGCGACGGGTGCTCACCCCGCGTGGGTCATGCGTTCGCGCGGATCCGCTCGAACTCCTCGCGAGGCACGGGAACGGCGTCCTTCGAGCCGAGGTCGTTGAGGTGGATCCGGTGGGTTTCCCGGGCGGACCAGGCGGCGATGGCCGCGATGATCGCGCATCCGAAGGTGAAGGTGCCGACGATGAGGGGAACGTTCTTCCCGGGCCCGGCCACGGCCGCGTAGATGCTCGGCAGGAACGCGGTGATGGCGGTGCCGATGTTCTGCGACACGGCGAACGCGGTGACACGGGTGCGGGTGGGGAACAGTTCCTGGTAGAACGCCGGGAACACCGCGTTGTAGCCCTGGTAGACGATGCCCCACATCAGGATCGCGACGACGAACGCCATCGTGATGTTCTTCTGGCTGATGTAGTGGAGGTACAGGTAGGACAGGGCGCCGGAGCTGAGCGCGCCGGCGATGATCAACGGACGGCGTCCAATCCGGTCGGACAGGTTGCCGACGAACGGGATCAGCAGGATCGCGACGCCGTTGCCTACCACCGAGATCCACAGATAGGTGGTGGTGCTGAAGTTGACGCCATAGGCCTTGTTCGTGGCGTAGGTGGCGCCGAAGACGGTCGTCGCCACCGGAATGGCGTTCATCAGGGCCATGCAGATCACCCGCGCCATGTCCGGGCCGCTCTCCCGGACGGCCTGCACGATCGGCGCCTTGGGGATCTCGCCGTGCACCTCTTCTTCCTTGAACGCCGGTGTCTCGTCGACGCGGCGGCGGATGACGTAGCCGGCGATCACCACGACGACGCTGAGCAGGAACGGGATCCGCCAGCCCCACGATTGGAACGCATCCTTCGACAGGAATGCGGACATCGGCAGGATGACGCCGGCCGCGATGATCTGCCCGGCCTGCACGCCCTGCAGTGTGAAGCTGGCGAAGTACCCGCGCCGGCCAAACGGCGCATGCTCCACGATCATCGCGCTGGCGCCCGAGATCTCTCCGCCGACCGCGAATCCCTGGATCAGCCGGAGGATCACCAACAGGAGCGGGGCCCAGATTCCGATCACGCTGTAGGTGGGCAGCACCCCGACCAGGAACGTCGACGCGCCCATCATCAGCATGCACAGCACCAGCACGTTCTTGCGGCCGTGGGTGTCGCCCCAGTGGCCGAGGACGAACGCGCCGAGCGGTCGCGCCACGTAACCCACGCCGAACAGTGCCAGCGACGACACGATGGCCACCTGCGGGTTGCCCTTGGGGAAGAAGATGTTCGGAAAGACGAGCGCGGCTGCCTGTGCGTAGATGAAGAAGTCGTAGTACTCCAGCGCGCTGCCTATCCAGCCGCTGGCCGCCGCCTTCCTCGGTGTCTTATGGAACTCCGTGGGTTCGTGTGAACCCGGCCGCTCGATGATCTCGTCTGCCATGCGGTCCTCCTCAAGGTGGAGCCTCGTACTTCGCCAGGGCGGCGACCGGGGCCTCAGCTAGATGATCTTCGTACCCGTTGAGCCGGCTTGCTCAGGGTGAGGTCAGCTCTACGGATCCGGCAGGATCGCCCTGCCGCCCCTGCCAGAGGACGGGGACGGTCGGTCATGGTGTCGGCGCCCGGATCTCGGTGCCCGCCATGTACTGCCGGATGGATGTAGTTCGCGGGAACCGGGGCGCGTCACCCGGGTAGGCGGTGGCTCATGGCGCGCCTGTCAACGGGGGCGCCGGCCGTTGCTGCCCGGGGTCGGGCTCCGACCGTCCATCCCGATGCCGCCGACGACCAGGACGTCAACGTCGTCGAGACGGCGAGCACCTGCGCGGTCATCCTGGCCACCTCCGTCCTACCGCGGTGATCGCATCCGCGCCACCGGCCGTTCAGAGCGAAGGGCCCTGATCCCGAGTAGTACGAGCAAGAACTTTGTTCCCCTTAGATTGACGATGGGGGGCGTTCGGGACGAGACCGCTTCCAGGCAGTGGAAACACCGGTACCAGGTGGCGAGGCGGGCGCGCCTGGTCGACCAGGGTCGGCTCATCGGCGGTACTGCAAGACCTGGACGCGAAGGTCCGGCGTAGAGCAGGCGAGGTAACTCGCGGTGTTGCGGCACTCGTCGACCAGCACCGGGGCCAGCGAGCCCAGCGGTCGTAGCGCGGGAACGGCCAGGTCGAGCGCGGCGATCCGGACGCGGTCGTTGCGGTCCGGGCTCGGCTCGGTGACCAGGAGCGTCGAGGAGTCGACGGACGAGATCGGCGGGGACCATCCGGTCAGGTCGAGCCGGACCTGACCGGTGCGGGGGTCGAGTAACGCCTGGGTCCCGTACGGCCTCATCCCGGACGCGAGCAGCCAGCGGCCGGCCGGTTCCGCGACGCTCCACTGCGTGGCCGTACGCCAAAGAACTCGCCCGGTGTCGGCGGCCACGGCGCTGAGCCCGCTCTTGCCTGCGACGCAAACGACCGGTCCGCAGGCGCCCACGTTGTAGACGGCGTTCGGCTGGGTGACCCGCCACCGCTCGGTGAGCGTGTCCAGATCGTAGGCAACGATTGTCGGAACGCCATCGCGTTGGTAGGACCACAGGACGATCTGATACCCGAGGGCACTCAGCGCACGGCCGGGCAGGGTGGCCAACTGTTGCGCCGCGGGCGGGACATCCAGATGACCAGTGATCAAGACACGGCCGCTGTGCGCGGCGATGACATCGGTAATGCCGTCGGGTGCCACCAGCACGATCCGGTCCAAGCGGCCGCCACTACCGTCGGGCGGCACGAACGCCTGTGCCCCGCCGATCGCCACGGTGCGCGACCAGAGCAGCCGCCCGGACCGCGCGTCGATCGACTGCACCTGCGGCAGGCCGGTGGCGCCGGATGAGGTCAGCAGGAGGCTGGCCGAGTCCAGTCGAAGCACTCGCGTCACGTCGCTGCGGCGCCACAACCGCTGGCCGGTGGCCGCGCTGACCGCCTGGACGTGTCCGACGCCAGTCGGCGGGTCGACGGCGGCGAACAACACGACCTGTGCCTCGGGCATCGCAACGATGCCGTGGGCGGGCTCGTCGAGGGCCGTACTCCAGCGAATGCTGCCACCGGGCAGTCGGTAGGCGGTCAGCCGCCAGCCGCCGGGGTCTTCGCGCACGGCAAGGTAGAGGGTCTGGTCGGCGATGAGGAAGGACATCCCGACCGAGCCTTGAACGGTCATGACCGCGCGCAGTCGTGGCGGGGGCGCTCCCACCGAGCCCGCCAACAGCAGGGCCAGCAGGACGCCGAGGACCAGAACCCGGTGGCGGCGCGCCGGACGCCGCCGCGGCTGGTCTTCTGCCACCAACCAGTCCCGGTCGAGATCGATCAACGCTGTCGCCACGCCTGCCCTGCCGCGAACCTGTTCGGCTACGGTCGAGTCTTCACCAGTGTGCGGCAGTCGTCTCCAGCGCGGTGCGGTTGGCCTCCTACAGTTCGTTGACGTTCGAGGCGATCATGTAGGTACAATGAGACCATTGTAGGTACAACTGGGGGTGACCAGATGAGCAGTGTCTCGGTCCGCGAATTCTCCTACAACCCCAGCAGCATGTTCGCCCGCGTCGAGCAGGGGGAGACGCTGGAAGTCACCCGGCACGGCAAGGTCATCGCCGTACTGCTGCCCGGTTCCGGCACGCTTGGCCGCTATACACCACTGGTGACCAAGGGACTCATCAAGCTCAAGGCCACCACCACCAGCGACCTCGACCGCGTTCCGCAGTACGCCTTGCCCGCGGACGCGTCGCCGCTGGACATTCTCCTCGACGAACGAGCCGAGGACGACCGTTGATCTACCTCGACGCCTCGGCCCTCATCACACTGGTCACGGGACGCCCATACGCCACCCAACTACGTGACTTCCTCGCCGGAAGACCCGCCATGCCGATGGGCACGAGCACAATCGGATTCGTCGAAACCGTCCGGACCCTGGACCGTGTCGGCGACTACCCGGATGCCATGAGCGACCTGGTGCGCACCTTCACCGAGATCCTGGTCACCGAAGAGGTACGCGACGCGGCCGCCGCGCTACCCGGCGGAGTCAGGACGCTCGATGCCATCCACCTCGCCAGCGCGCAGATCATCGGCCCGGCCCTCAACGTGCTCATCACCTACGACAAGCGCATGCTCGACGTCGCCCGCTCGATCGGGCTCCCGACCGCGGCACCGGGCCTCGAAGGCACCGCATAGCGTGACGACCGCCGCTCTCCACAATGGACTGACGCCCGCAACTCCACGAATCGTCGCCTGCGCGCGCTCCCCCCGCAACGTCCGCCAGCTAGACGAGGAGGTCGCTGAGCGGCATCCGCGGATCGGCCAACCTCGCCGGGTCGACGACCTTGCCGGCGTGACCGGCCCGCACCAAGGCCTGGATCTGGTCCTGCACATCCCACACGTTGACGTTCATTCCGGCCAAGACCCGACCGTCCTTCACCCAGAAGGCGATGAACTCCGGACTCGCATCCGACCGGATCGTGGGATCGCCGCGGAAGACGACCCGGTCATAGCCACCGGGCTCGACCCACCCGGCGTACTCCATGCCCAGGTCGTACTGGTCGGTGTAGAAGTACGGCAGCCGGTCGTAGCTGACGGGCTGGCCGAGCATCGACCGGGCGGCGGCCGGGCCGCCGTGCAGGGCGTTTGCCCAGTGCTCGACGCGCAAGCGGGCACCGACCAGCGGGTGGTGGGCGTTGGCGACGTCGCCGGCGGCATAGATGTCGGGATCGGCGGTGCGCAGGCCCTGGTCGACGACGATGCCGTTGTCGACGGGCAGCCCGGCCTGTTCGGCGAGTTCGGTGTTGGGTTGCGCGCCGACACCGACGATCACCGTGTCGGCGGGCAGATCCGTGCCGTCGGCCAGCCGCACCGACGAGACGTGGCCGTTGCCTCCGATCTCGACGGTCAGGGCACCGAGGTGGAACGTGACACCGTGCTCGCGGTGCAGGTTGGCGAAGATGCGGCCGATCTCGTCGCCGACAGCGCGCTGCAGCGGGAGGGGTGCGGTCTCGACCACGGTGACGGTGGCGCCATGCTGCCGGGCGGCGGCGGCGATTTCCAGGCCGATCCAGCCGGCGCCGATGATGACGATCCGCGCGCCCTCGACGAGGGCGTCCGCGATGGCGTCGCTGTCGTCCAGCGTGCGCAGCTTCCGGACGCCGTCGAGGTACGCGCCGGGAACCGGTAGGGTGCGGGCCCGCGACCCCGTGGCCAGCAGCAGCTTGCCGTAACCGATGCGCTGGCCGTCGGCGAGTTCCACCTCGCGCGCGGACCGGTCGATGGCAGCGGCCCGCACGCCGGTGCGTAGATCGACGTCGTGGTTGTCGTACCAGCCGGAGTCGTGCACGTAGACGGTGTCGCGTTTCGCGGTGCCGAGCAGTAGGCCTTTGGACAGCGGCGGCCGTTCGTAGGGGTGTTCGGGTTCCTCGCCGAGCAGGACGACCGGGCCGGTGAAGCCCTCCTCGCGTAGGGTCTGCGCGGCCTTGGCGCCGGTCAGCCCTGCTCCGACGATCACGAACGGGCGTTGATCGCTCACGGTCTTCTCCATCTCATGGACAGGTCGTGCTGAGGTGTGTCGGTCACGGGCGGGCACCGAGGCCGGTGAGGGTGAAGAACTCGGCGCGCGAGCGCGGATCGTCGCGGAGGGTGCCCTTCAGGGTGGAGGTGACGGTGGTGGCGCCGACGGCCCGCACGCCGCGCAGCGTCATGCACAGGTGTTCGGCCTCGACGACCACACCCACGCCTCTGGGTTGCAGGTGGGTGGAGAGCCAGTCGGCGATCTGTTTGGTCAGCCGTTCCTGGACCTGGGTGCCGTGGGCGAACAGTTCGACCACACGGGCGAGTTTGGACAGCCCGAGAATGCGCTCGCCGGGCAGGTAGCCCACGTGGGCGACACCGACGAACGGTAGGAGGTGGTGTTCGCAGACCGACCGGATGGGGATGGCGCGGGCCAGGATGAGTTCGTCGTAGCCCTCGTCGTTGTCGAAGGTGGTCAGTTTGAATTCGCGGGGCGTGAGCAGCTCGGCGTAGGCGCGGGCCATCCGGGCCGGGGTGTCGGCCAGGCTGGCCGAGTCCAGGTCGACGCCGAGGGCGACCAGGAACGCCGCCGCCGCCTGCTCCGCGGCGGCCAGATTTCGGCGCGGCTGCTGGTGGACCACGCGCAGCGGGGTGACCGCCATGTCAGCTATCCCCGACGCCGAATGCGGCGGCCAGCAGCGCGGTGCCCCGTCGTTTCGCCTGCTCCATGGGTTGCACGCCACCCACCCTCCGATATTTTCACCAACGGACGCTATCGCTAATATCGTTGGGTGCAGGACCGTTGGACCGCGGCAACCGCGCTGGTCGACCCATCACGCCGGGCGCTGTATGACTACGCGCGCCGCCAGGACCATCCGGTCAGCCGGGAAGAGGCGGCCGACGCCACCCGAATGTCACGTGGGCTGGCCGCCTTCCACCTGGACAAGCTGGTCGACGCCGGCCTGCTGCGCGCCCGCTACGCGGCGCCACCCGACCAGCCGCGCGGCCGGGGCCGCGCGCCGAAGGTGTACCAGGTCGCCGACGACGGCCTGGTCATCACCATTCCCGAGCGGCGCTACGAGTTGATCGCCGAGATCCTCGCCGACGCCGTCGCGGACGACCCGGCCCACGCCGACGACGCCGCCCGCCACCATGCTCAGCAGCGCGGACAGATCCTCGGCATGCGGCTGCGCGGCGACGATCTGCGCGACGTGCTCGCCGACCTGGGGTTCGAACCCGACAGCGCCGGCGCTGACCGGGTGGTGCTGCGCAACTGCCCGTTCCACATTCTCGCCACCCGGCAGACCGCCCTGGTGTGCGGGCTCAACCATGCCTTCCTCACCGGCCTGGTGAACGGCCTCGACGTCACCGCGGTGCACGCCCGCCTGGCACCGCGGTCCGGCGCCTGCTGCGTGGAACTGACCACGCAGTGATGGGTACCGTCGTTGCATGCTCCGCCGGGTCGCCCCGGCAACGCTCATAGTGGTCGGTAGCGCCCTACTCGTCGCCGCGGGCGTATACGTCGTGCGTATCTTGAACCCGAACGTGGCCTGCGCGCTGGCCGGGTCGCGGGAGGCTTCCGACGCCCTCGGCCGGACGGTGGACGCGAAACGGTCCCCGATAGAGGGGTTCTTCGAGTCCTGCGAGTACTACCCGCCCGGATCCCGGCTGCCGATCGCCGGCCTGGCCGTGCACGCAACACCTAGTCGGACGTAGGTATCCGCCTGATCCGGGGCCTTCCCTGGTCATACCCATTCCGGTGGAGTTCGGTGTGTGCCCGGACGCGATCGGCCCAGGCGTCCTCGTCGGCGTTCGGGTGGGGACACATCCAGCGGTGCGACCCGTCGGAGTAGTGGAGATCGCGGTCGGTGGGCAGGAGGGTGCTCATGTCCATGTCCTGGCACGGTTGGCGACCATCCGCCACGGCGCGCCGTCGGGCTGCCGGTACGCCGCTTCGAGTCCGATGTCGGCGAGCTGCCGTCCCACGCATGGATAGAACTGGTACGGCCGGCAGATCAGGCAGTACCCGTCGGGACCGGGCTGGTGGTCGGCGTGCAGCCTCCGCGCGAGCTGCCACATCAGTCTGTTCAGGCATCCGTCCGGCGGATCCACGGGCGGGTCGGCGGGGTCGTACGGCAGCGCCATCGCGGTCTCCTCGGTGTGGAACGGCACCGAGGCGAGCGGGGTCTTCCACGGCACCCGCCCCGGTGCCAGTCATCTGAGCGAGGCCCTGTCCCTCCCACGTATCTGACCGTTCCGGGGTTTGCGCTTCCGGCCCATCTTCTGCGCGCATGTCACCGTGACATGACGTGCTCGACCGTCAGGCGCTGTGCCACCTACGCTCGATCTCGTGCCGCACCGCGCGCTCGATCCGCTCCGGATTCCGGACGAGTTCTGGGGCCGTCACGATGTCGTGGCGACGTTGCGGGCGCGAGACGTCGGAGCACTGTTCCGCCTGCTTCGGCGACACACCGGAGCGAGCCAGACTCAGCTCGGCATAGCGGTCGGCCTCGGCCAGGGCTATGTCAGTCGCATCATCGCCGGCCGGAAGGTGATAGCGATCGACGTGCTCGAACGGGTCGCGGACGGCCTGGGGATGCCCGACGAGGCGCGGCTGGCTCTCGGCCTGGCTCCGTGCCGGCCGTCGTCGTTGACTCCGATGGCTCACTCGCCGTCCAGGCCGGCCGTGGGTTCGTGGCAAGGCACCGTCGGGCGCGCGGTTGAGTTCTGGCGGGGTGACGTGGAACGTCGCGATGTCCTGCGATACGGCGCGTTCAGCGCGGCCGGCTACACCCTGCCGGCGTTGCAGTGGTTCACGTCGGATGGCGACGTACCGGCGGCCAAGGCCGGGCGACGGGCCATCGGTCAACCCGACGTTGACATGATCCGCGAGATGACCGGCACGCTGCGCCAACTGGACAATCAGTACGGCGGCGGCCGGACGCGGGCCACCGTGGCGCGCTATCTCTCCGGAGACATCGCGCCGTTGCTGCATGATGGCCGCTTCGATGAGACGACCGGTCGCGCGCTGCTGAGTGCGGCGGCCGAGACGACTCAGCTCGCTGGCTGGATGGCCTATGACAGCGGCGAGCACTCGGTCGCACAGCGGTACCTGATCCACGCACTCGACCTCGCTCGCGCAGCCGGCGATCACCCGCTTGGTGCCGAGATTCTGGCTGCGATGAGCCACCAGGCGACGTACCTCGGGGACGCAACGACCGCCGTCGACCTCGCTCGGGCCGCCGGTCGGACGGCTCGACAGGCCGGTGTCCGGGTGCTCGTTGCTGAGGCGGCTGTGATGGAAGCCCACGCGCACGCCCGAGGCGGGGACGGCCGGGCGTGTGCGGTGTCTTTGTCCCATGCCGAGCAGGCGCTTGATCGAGCGGACCGCAGTCGTGATCCGCAGTGGATCTCCTACTTCGATACCGCCTACATGTCGGCGAAGTTCGGCCACTGCTTCCGTGAGTTGGGCCAGGCCAAGCAGGCTGAGCACTTCGCGGTGCAGTCGCTGCGGATGGACAGCCGGTACGTCCGCGGCCGGACGTTCAACCTGCTCCTACTCGCCACGGCCCACGCGCAGCAGGGCGACTGCGAACGGGCCTGCGCGTCGGGCTCTCAGGCGTTGACGCTGATGGCGCAGATGCAGTCGGCACGCGCGGTCGAATACTTGCGGGTGTTGCAGGAGAAGCTGGCCCGGCACGCTCGAACTCCTGTTGTGCGGCAGTTCAACGGCCACGTGACGGCCACGATCGGGCGGCGAGCCTAGGCTCTCAGCTCACCGCGCTGCCGTCGCGCAAGCACGTCCAGCACCCCGACGACCGAGGCGGCGCCGACGATCTCGCCTTGGGCAATGCGGTCCAACACCTCGTCGAGCGGGATCCAGCCGATACGCTCGGCCTCGTTGGTGTCCTGGGGCGTGCCGACGTAGTCGGCGCCTCGGGCCAGGAAGACCATGTTCTCGGCGTCGGCGGTGCCGACCATTGGCTGGAACGACAACAGCGGCTCGATGCTGCGTGGTCGCCAGCCGGTCTCTTCCTCGACTTCGCGGGCGGCGCTGACGGCGGGGTCCTCGGTCTCGTCGACGTAGCCGCCGGGCAGCTCCCACACCCAGCGGTCGATGATGAAGCGGTGCCGCCACATCATCAGCACCCGGTCCTCCTCATCGAGAACGACGACGATCGCGGCCTTGGGTAGGCGGAGGACGTACTGCTCAAAGCGGACCCCGTCGGGTAGCTCTACCTCGGCGATGCTCCACCGTGCGCGGCGAGTGTCGTCAACAACGCGTTCGCCGTGGATGGTCCAGCGCGTCGGCTCAGCCGGTCGCTCGGTCACGCCTCGAACGTACTTGACTCGTATCGCGGCGCGCGCCCCGAACCTTTCGACTACAGGCAGTGCGGTTGCCGTCGGCGACTTCACGAGGCTCCTGTCGGTCGCGTGCGGGTCGGTTCGGCAGGGTTGGTTGCTGTACCACGCTGCTGTACAGCAACATCAGAGCGTGACGATCTCAACCGGATGGCGCGAGCAATACGAGCGTCTCTGTCGAGCCTATGATCGGCTGTCCGCCATCGCAGGCGGGCACATGTTTGCTAGACCAGGAACCGTGGTGGCCGCGGCAAGTGTGGGAAACGACAAGGCGAACCCGGGGTCAGAGTCGCCACCACTGCCTGCGCTTCATTCGTGGTCGGTTACCTCGGCCGGGCAGCAGTACGACGCACTCACGCTGGCGGCTGATGTAGTCGCCGCGTGGAAGTTGTGGTTGGAACGCGAAGGACTGTCGCCGTAGCTCCGGACACCGGCGGATGGAACTTGACCCCCAGGCAACCATCACGGCTCCGTGGCCTGCGGCTGCGTGGATGTTGAGCTGCTGGCACACCTTCGACGAACCTCTGCTACAGCGTCCTGGGACCTTGCTTGTCGCAACAGCCGGACATGGATGGTGGGCGTTGCTCACTGAAGCTGTTCACATCGTAGATCAACGCACCATGGCCTGGTGTCCCGTGAGGCCGGGGCGGGCAGGCGACGTGGTACCTTCGGGCAGGCCTCATGCTCCGCGACGAGAACCTCGGCGTACCCGCGTACTCGGTCATCTGGCCCCAGTCGGACCGCGCGGACCCCTTCTCCGGTGATTCGGTCTGCGCCTACGCACTCGACGGCGACCACTACCTGCAGGCCTGCGTCTTCGTGGACCGGTACGGCACCGTCGATGACACCAGAGCAGCGGCGGTCCGCCTGGCGTGGGCGACGCTCAAGCGCGGTTGACTTCTGGGTACGCAGGACCTGTCTGGCAACTGGTCATGTCGCCGGGCGGGTTCCACTTCGCCACGGCCCGCCGCTGATCAACGGCCTGCCATCGTGGAACCGGATATGCGGTCCGGTTGCCGTCCACCTCCGAGCGGCGCAGGCTCAAGCAAGTATCGGTACGGGCTTTGGGGGGCGATCATGGCGGTATGTGAGGTATGCGGCAACGACTACGCGATGTCGTTCGAGGTACACGTCGTTGGCGGCGCGGTACACGTGTTTGACTCGTTCGAATGCGCCATTCATCGGCTCGCACCGGTGTGCGAGCACTGCGGGTGCAAGATCGTGGGTCACGGAGCCGCGGTAGACGGGCAGTTCTTCTGCTGCGCGCACTGCGCGCGGGCCAGCGGAGCCGCACATGGCGAGGAGATTCGGGATACTGCAGGCAGCCGTCCGGGATGAGCCGTCCGCGGTAGCGCCGGCACGTTCCGGCCGGGCCAAGCTGCTCACCATGCTCCCGTTCGCCCTCGGTCGGCCATACCATCACTGTCGGGCCCAGGGCGGCAAACGCGTGTCGCCCGACCTGGGCGAAACCGATAAGAAACGCCTGTTGTCAGCCGCGCCCGCACCCGGGAGCCTCCGATGACCTTGACGAACATCGACGTCCTCGTCTCCGGCGCGAGCGTCGCCGGGCCGACGCTGGCGTACTGGCTGCACCGGCACGGCTTCAATCCCACCGTGGTTGAGCGGACGCCGTTCCTGCGCAAGGGACTGGGTGGTCACGCAGTGGATCTGTTCGGTCCGGCGGTCGACGTGGCGGACTGGATGGGAGTCCTGCCTGAGGTACTGGCCGCCCGAACCCAGACGGAGCGGCTCTCATTCGAGCGTCCCGGCAAGTCCCCCGTAGAGGTGGATCTCAGCCGATTGGTCGCAGGGATCTCCGATCGGCACGTCGAGATCATGCGTGGGGAGCTGGCGTCGATCCTGTACGAGGCGAGCCGGGACCACGTCGAATACGTGTTCGGCGACTCGATTCGCACTCTCGACGAGGACAGCGATGGCGTCAAGGTCACGTTCGAGCGCGGCGCCCCGCGCCGCTTCGGCCTGGTCGTGGGCGCCGACGGGCTGCACTCCACCGTCCGGCGGTTGACCTTCGGTGACGAGTCACGGTTTCGGCGTTACATCGGCGGCTATCTCGCGTTCTTTACCGTGCCGAACTACCTCGGGCTCGAGGGCCGGATGATCACCTACGTCGCGCCGGGCAAATTAGCCGCCATGTATCCGGTGCGGCAGACCGGCGAAGCCAGGGCAGGATTCCTGTTCCGGCGCATCGAGGAGCTCGCCTATGACTATCGGGACATCGAGCAGCAGAAGCGACTGCTACGCGAGGAATTCGCCGGCGACGGATGGGAGGTGCCCCGCCTGCTCGACGAACTGGAGCACGTGACCGACCTCTACTTCGACTCGATCAGCCAGATCATCATGGACACCTGGTCGAGCGGAAGGGTAACCCTGGTCGGCGATGCGGGCTACTCGCCGGGTCCCGCCGTCGGCGGTGGGACGAGCGTCGCGTTCGTGGGCGCGTACGTCCTCGCAGGCGAGCTCAGAGAAGCTGGCGGGGATCACACGACGGGCTTGCGCAACTACGAGAATCAGATGCAGGAGTTCGTCCGGCGTAGCCGCGCCATCGGTCCAACGACGATGAAGACCCTCATCCCGCGGACACCCCTGCAGGTGTGGTTGACCCCTCAGCTGATGCGACTGGTGCCACGACTTCCCGTGACACTCCAGCAAAGGTTGTCGTCGTTGCAGGGAGGGCCGGCCGCCGCACTCGACAGCATCACCTTGAAGCGATACGAACCGATCCGCTGACCAGGCCTCGGCGGAACATCCGCACTGTGCACATACGGCGTGTAGCGCGACCTCGTTGTTAACGATCACGATGCGTCCGGCTTTGCGAGTTGGCGGCTGATCGTGACGAGCGCGTCGGCCAAAGCCGTGAGCGGGCGGCCCTCGGTGCGCCGCCAATGGCGGATCTGCTCGGCGGTGAGTGCGGCGAGCAACGTGTCGGCGCGCATGTCGGGGTCGGGCGCACTGGCGGCGGTGAGCAGGATGCGGCAGTGCTGTCGCCATAGGCTGTGGGAGCCGGGGCGAAACCGCGCCTCCGGGCTGGCTGTCTGTGACATGGCCACCAGATCGAGGTGGGTGTCGACGAAGGTCAGGTATGCGGCGGTGAAGGCGGCGAGCCGATCGGCGGGTGACGCTCCCGGCCCGAGTGGCGGCGGACCGGACAGCAGCGCCGCCTGCAACTCAGCCTCGCGCTCGTCGAGCAGAGCCGCCGCCAGCCCGGACTTGTCCCCGAACCGGCGGTAGAGCGTGCCCTTGCCGACACCGGCGGCGGCGGCCACGTCGTCCATGCTGACGGCGGCGACCCCGCGTGCCGCGAAGAGTTGCTCGGCGGCGGCCAGCACCTTGCGCCGGTTGCGGGCCGCGTCGGCCCGCTCGCGGGGCACCCCGCCCGATAGCAGCGGCAGTTCCCGGATGCCGGCGACCGTCTCCTCCATACACCGGACTGTAGTCCGTCTAGGGGATTGACGGAACCGGACCCCGGTCCGTATGTTTGCGAGAACGAGCAGATCCGGACCGCGGTCCGGTCGGATGGAGGAGTGTGACGATGGCCAAGCTGCTGCACATCTCGGCCTCCCCACGGGGCGAGGCGTCAGAGTCGCTACGGATCGCGCAGGTGTTCACCGAGGCGTACCGGGAGTCCCATCCCGACGACGAGGTCGAGCACTGGGACCTGTGGGACGGCTCGGTGCCGGACTTCGCCGTCGGTGCGAAGGCCAAGATGACCGTGTTCGGTGGCGGGCAGCCGCAGGGTGCCGAAGGCGAGGCGTGGGCGGCGGCTCGGCGGACCTTCGACCGGTTCGATTCCGCCGAGCGGCTGCTGTTCAGCGTGCCGATGTGGAACGCGTCGGTGCCGTACGTACTCAAGCAGTTCATCGACGTGGTCAGTCAGCCCGGCTGGATTTTCGGTGTCGACCCCGTAACCGGGTACAGCCACCTGCTGGCCGACCGGGGCAAGAAGGTCGCCGTCATCTACACCAGCGCGGTGTGGGGGCCGCCGCTCGGTCCGGAGTTCGGCACCGACTTCCAGTCGACGTACTTCACCGACTGGCTGCGATGGACCGGTCTGACCGACATCAGCGAGATCCGGTTCCACCCCACCCTGACCGGCGACTGGGACGCCACGCGCGGTGCAGCCGACGCCTGCGCCCGCGACATCGCCAAGACCCTCTGACGGAAGCCCGTCAACGTCGTTGTTCGAACCAGGCGGGCCAGATCCGGCGGGCGACCGCCGGGTCGAGCCGCCCGCCCAGGTGCATGGACCGCCAGGTGCCGCGGTATCCGGGGAGCACGCCGGAAGCGATGACGATGTGCCCGAGCAGCAGCGGAGTCAGTAGGTACGTTGACCAGCGGTGGACGCGTACCAGCCAGACGAAGGCGGGGCCGCCGTGCAGCAGCGCCATCCCGGCGCCACTGCCGATGACCGCGATCAGGCCGGCGGTGAGGGCGATGTTAGCCAGCCGCTGGCCGGGATCGAAGTGGCCGTCGTGCCAGCCGAACCGGCCGGACCGCACGGCCTGGGGCCAGCGGGCGAACCAGGTGAGGTCGTCGCGGCGGAACCGGATCGACTCGACGACGAACGTCCGCGCGCCGCGGACCCCGACCAGCGTTCCCGCCGCGGCCAGCCCGGCGAGCATCCAACCGACCCGGGTGTGCAGGGTGGTGTCGGGCATGCGGGTGAGGCGGGCCAGCGGGCTCGGGTGGCCCTCTCGTCCGAGTAGCAGCCACCAGCCGGTGGCGAGCAGGACGAGGACGGTCAGGTAGACGCCGGCGTGCAGCCAGCGGGTACGGCGGTTGTAGCGCTCGACCGGCGCGGCGCTCGCCCGGTTGCCGGGTGAGCTCTGGTCGGGTTGCTCAGTAACCATTACCGCGGCTGGTGGTAGCGGCGCTGGGTGTGCTGCTGGCGGCCGGCCCGGAGCCGGTCACGGTGACCGTGACCTCGGCGTGGGCGCCGGCCGGTGAGTGGTCCGCGTGTTGCAGCGTGACCCCCACGGTGTGCCGGCCGGGTGTGAGGTCTTTGACCTGGAAGCTGGTGGTGGGTACCACGGTGTACTGGTCGGTCTTGCCGTCGGTGAAGACGTGCACGTGGTCGCGTCCGGAGTCGGTCGGGCCGAGTTGCACGCTCGAGTCGTAGGTCAGCGTGAACGGCACCTGAACCGTGGCGCCGTCGGTCGGTGAGGTGATCCTCAGCGTGGGCTTGTCATCGCGGGCGCTGGTGCCGGCCGAGCCACATGCCGCGACACCCAGCACCGCGACCACAGCAAGAACGAAGTACCTGATGTGCCAATGCATCGAATCCTCCTCGACGTCTTCGTCGTGTTCGCCGGTAATACGGCAGCGACCGTCGATGGGATTTGCCATGCCGGGAGGAATCCCGGCGCGGCCCGCGCACGTACTACTGGATGTGGCCCCGCTTTCCGACGAATCGCTGCTCGCGGGCATGGCCGCCGGTGACGCCCAGGCGGCGGCCGCGTTCGTGCGGCGTTACCAGGCACGGGTGTACGGCCTGGCGCTGACGATCGTCGGCAGTCCGGCCACGGCCGAGGACGTGGCGCAGGAGAGCTTCGTCAAGGCGTGGCGGCACGCCGCGGCCTACGACGCCCGTCGCGGTCGGGTTGCGACCTGGCTGCTGACCATCACCCGCAACACCGCCATCGACGCCGTTCGCTACCATCGCGAAGCTGCGACAGACCCGGACGTGCTGCTGGGCGTACTCGACGGACGGGGCGAGGCGCCTGATCCGCAGGCCTCCGATGTGGACACCAGCGAGCAGTTGCGAAGCGCCCTACGCGGGTTGCCCCGAGAGCAGAGCAGACCGCTGGTGCTGATGGTGTTCTACGGCCTGACCGCCAAGGAGATCGCTGCCCTCGACGGCACACCCGTCGGCACCGTGAAGACGCGGATACGCAGATCGCTCCGCGCACTACGACAGCGACTGGGGGTGGCTGATGCCTGAGACGCCGCAGTGCGCCGAGGTTCGCGACCTCATCCCCGAGTTGGCCGCCGGCGTCGCATCGGGAGACGAGCGGGCCCGCGTACTCGCGCATCTCGCCGGCTGCGCCGCGTGTCGGCACGTGCTGGAGGAGACCGCGAAGCTGGTGGACGAACTGGTCCTCCTCGCCCCCGAACACGAGCCGTCGCCCGGCTTCGAAAGCACCGTCCTCGCCGCGCTGCAGCCACGTCCCGTACGTCCCCGGCGGCCGCTACCGACGCTCGTCCTCCGCGCGGCGGCCCTGCTTCTGGTAGCGGCCCTGTCAGCGGGATTGACCTGGTGGCAGGGCCGCGACGATCGCGACCTCGCGGCGCGGTACCGCCACACCCTGTCCGTGGCCCACGGCAGCTACCTCACGGCCGCCGCCGTGACCACCGCGGCCGAGCCGCAGGCCGGCCACCTCTTCGCCTACCAGGGATCGCCGTCATGGATCTTTGTCACGCTGACCGCTGCGCCGCAGTCCGGGGTATACGACATCTACCTGGTCACCACCGACAACCGCACCGTCCCGGCTGGACGATGCACGGTCGCCGACGGCCAGGGCTCCTACGGCGTGACCATCGATCTCCCGATACGCGCCATCCAACGGGTGGAACTCGTCATGCCGGGCGCGCCCATCCTCACCGCACGCCTGCACTAGGTGGCGAACCCGGTTCCTCATGTCGACCCGGGTAGGGGTCCAGCAGAAAGAGGTTGATTGACATGCCGAATCCGATCACGGGACCGCGTGGCAGGGTCTGGATCATTGTCGCGCTCGCGGTGATCGTGGCGATCGCCATCGTGTTCTTCGTCCTGTACGGCGGCGGCGCCGGGGACGGCGGAGGTGGCGGCTACTGAGCCGATGCCCCGACATCCGGGCCCGTCCGTCCGGCGTTGACGAGAACGCCTGCGCGTCGGAAAGGAGGAGCATGTGAGCGCGGGTCGTGGTGGCGGCGCACGGCGCAGGTGGATCCGCCGCGTGTCGGCGGGCGTGGCAACGCTGATGGTGCTGCTGGTCGTTGCGGCTCTGGCCATCGCGTTCGTTTGGTGGCCGTCGGAGGAGCGGGACTTCCGGTCGCCGTACCTGACGCGGGTCCAGTCCCGCTATGTGGACACACCGGTGGCCCGGTTTCACTACACCAAGACCGGTGCGGGTTCGCCGGTGGTGCTGGTTCCCGGTGGCGCGCAATGGATCTATTCGTACCGCGAGAACGTCCCGGCCCTCGTGACATAACGCACGGTGTACGCGGTGGATCTGCCCGGTCAGGGCTACACCACGCTCAAGCAGCACCGCTTCCGCTACGACCTGGACGCCATGGCCGGTGCGCTCGGCTCATTCCTCGACACTGTCTGTCCAGAGCGTCGATCGTCGGCCACTCGTGGGGCGGCGGCTGGTCACTGCACTTCGCCGAACGCCACCCGGAGCGGGTCGACAGACTCGTACTGATCGACTCCACCGGGTTGGACATGTCGCCAAGCTGGGACTGGCGTCCGCTGGAGTTCCCCGTCGTCGGCGAGCTGGAGGGCAAACTGATGCGTAAACAGGATCTGGCCCGCATGCTGCGCAAGGCGTTCGCCCACCCCGCTCGCGTCACAACCGAGGTCGTCGACGAGGACTGGGCTCCGGTCAGTCGTCGGGAAAACCGGCGGGCGCTATGGACATCGCAGCGCAACCTCGACTTCTCGCTCACCCAGCGGCTCATGGGCAGCGTGCGTTCCCCCACGCTCATCATCTGGGGCGGCAAGGACCGGTGGGACAAGCCCTGGTAGGCCAACGCGCTGGCCCGCCGCATCCCCGGGGCGACCGCCCAGATCCTGCCCGGCTGCGGGCACAACGCGCACGAGGACTGCCCGGCCAAGGCCAATCCCATCCTCGCCGGCTTCCTGACCAGCTGAACCAATCCCGCGGATAGGAGCGTGTCGTGGACCTGCGGCAGTGAAGCGTGCCGTGACGGTCTCCGAGGAGCTGCATTTTCAGCGACACGTCCGAGATCGAGTGGAAGCAAGGGCTGCTCACCAGGGGCGCCCTCGGGCGAGCGCCGCGGCCAGGTTCGTCAGGGCGCCGTGCCGGTCGTGCAGGTAGAGCAGCACCATCCAGGCGCGCAAATGGCAACCCACCGTCGATGGTCCGGCGACGCCTGTTTGCACCGACCCCGGTGCCGGTCAACGGCGCCAACCGCGCCGAACCCGCCACCCAACAGGCGTGGACAACGAACGCCGGCGGCGTGTGGTCCGCATGCTGATTCGGCGGATCTTCATTAACTGGTGCCGCGCCGGCTGCGCTCGATGTTCAGCCACAGCCGGATGAGGTCGCGGCGACGCTGCGGCTCGGGGTGGTCCTCGTACGCGGTGCGGCTGTGCATGATGACGTCGTTGTTGAGAAACTGCATGTCGCCGGCGCGCAGGTCCATCGTGAGCACGAAGCGGGGATCGTTGTTGAGCCGGTCGAGGGCCTCCATCGCTTCCAGCTGTTCCGGGGTCAGCGGTGGCACGTGGGCGCCGCGCTGGGCCGAGCGCATGTAGTCCGGCCCGTAGTAGGCGAACATCTTTCCCTCGGCATTGACGGTGTAGACCGGCCTTTGGAAGAAGCTGTCCGGCCCGTCCCCGCGGCGCCGGTCGTGCCACCAGGGCTGGTAGAGCACCTGCGCCAGGTCGGGGCGCGTACGCACGAGTTCGTTGTGCACCGCGATCGAGCTGACGATCGAGCTGAGTCCACCGGACTTGGCCGGTCGGATGCACAACAGAGCCACGACGTCGGTCGGGTCGGCGTGGTAATCGAGGCGCTGGTTGTGCTGGTAGCTGCGGCTCGTCGGGCGGGACGGGTCGATGCCCTCGTCGCGTACGTGAAGCAGGGGCGCCTTGTGCGGCCCCTGCGGAACGATGCTGCCGATGTAGCTGGCGATCCCCAGCGCGACGGTCTCGCACTCGTGCTCGCTGAGCCCGGCGACCGGCACGCCCTGGACGAGGGCGAAGCCTCGGCCGTCCATCAGCTCGCCGGCCAGCCGGTCAAGCTCGAGGCCAAGCGTCGGCAGCGGGAAACCCTTGCGCGAGATGCCACTGAGCGCCACGCCCGCCGCCTCCACGGCGGCGAGTGCGGCGAGCAGTTCGGCCTGGTGGGCGTCGCTTAGCGGGAGCCTCCATCCGTCACTGCCCGCGACCTGGTCGCCACGCCAGTCCGCCGGACCGCGCACCTGTGTGATCACCGCCATGCCAGTACCTCGTTGTCGAGCCCGGTTGTCGAGCCCGGCCGCCGATACCCGGGCACTCGATCCCATCATGGGTTCCCGATCGCCCGGACGTAGGCCGGTACGCTCTGGGCGTACCGGTGCGGCGGGTCTCAGCGGCTACGGAGTGTCATCTCGGAGAGGATCGCCTGCCGGGTCGCCGTCGACGCCACGCGGTAGGCCCCCACGACACCGTCCACCACCGCGTCGAGTTCATGGGGCAGCCGGCGGGCGAGGTAACCACCGAAGTCGCGGCTAGCCAGACGGCGCAGCGTGGTCATTCCCGTTTCGCCGGCCATCACGTGAGCATACGCACGGTGGGTGGCCCATTCAGCGCCCGAGCTGCTGTACCGTTCGTGCAGGTCAGCGAACCGTCATATGTTGTCCGATGCCCGCTAGTGGGTGCGAGTGTCAGGCTGTGTGTCCGCCGCTGTGTCCGCAGAGGCGCTCGGTTCGATCATGGAAGCTGGACCACTTGTACCGGGCGCCGCTTCGACGGCGCGCGTCGTACCGCGCTCGAATTGACGGCGATCGGACTGCGACGCCCCGTAACCCCCAGGTTCGCAACGATGGTGCCGGGCTACATAAGCTGGGCCCGATACGTACGCAGATCCGGACGCCATCGTAGAACCGGCTCCGCACCCAGCACACGCCTGCGGAACCGGGCCCACAACCGGGGGTGCCGGCTAGGGATTCCACAGACGCGAACACGCCAACCCAGGACAGTTCTGGACAGGTGGCACCCGGGGATGACCGACGCGTTGCCGAGATCGTCACAGTCAGGACCTGTACCGATCGGATCACCATGGCAGGCGAGGGATCGTGCGCAGCAACGCCATGACGTAGGCGTGGTCATATGACCGATGCACGCCGCCGGAGACATGCAACCGTTGGGATCAGCCCCACACGCGGGCAACCTGAAGACCCATGAAATCAGATGACCGGCTGAGAGGAGCTGACGGCGATGTTCGGAACATCCTGGCGCGTGGGAAGGATCGCCGGCATCGAGGTTCGCGTCGACAGCTCGTGGGTGGTGATCGCCCTGCTCATCACCTACAGCATGTACCTGCGCTTCTCCTTCCTGTATAAGGACCTGTCAACCGGGGCAGCGGTCGGCATCGCCATCCTGGCAGCGGTGCTGTTCTTCGGCTCGGTCCTCGTCCACGAGCTGGCCCACGCGCTGGTCTCCCAGGCCCGGGGGATCCGGGTTCAGGACATCACGTTGTTCCTGTTCGGTGGGGCGACGCGGGCCAGGGTGGAGTCTCGCGGGCCGGGCGACGAGTTCCTGATCGCGGTGGTGGGGCCGCTCACCAGCGGGCTCCTGGCGGTGCTGTTCTGGGTCGTCGATGTCGTCGGCCGTGGCGTCCTCCCGGATTCGCTGATCGGGATGTTCGGCTACCTTGCGTGGGTCAATCTGCTGTTGGCCGCGTTCAACCTGGTCCCGGGATTCCCGCTTGACGGTGGGCGGCTGCTGCGCTCGGTCGTGTGGAGGGTCACGGGCAGCTTTCGCCGGGCCACCCGGATCGCCTCTCTGGCCGGTCAGGCGGTGGGATGGCTGCTGGTGGCTGGCGGCGTGGCCTTTCTCCTGGCGGGGAATCTCGCCGGGGGCATCTGGTTCGCGTTCATCGGGTGGTTCCTGGTCCAGGCCGCCCGAGCCTCCTACCAGGAGCTCCAGGTCCGGCAGATGCTGCAAGGGGTCCAGGCGCATGACGTGATGGCCGGCAACCTGTTGCGGATCCCGCCGGACCTCACCCTGCAGGACGCCGTGGACCACTACTTCATGCGCTACGACCACAGCGCGTTCCCGGTGGACGAGCAGGGGCGGACGATCGGCCTGCTGACCCTGCGGACGGTTCGCCGGGTGCCGAGCGACCAACGGCCTGCTCGTCGGGTGCGGGATCACATGGTCCCGCTCGGCGACCAGGTCGTGGTGCCACCGGATGCCCCCATGGATCAGGTGATGACCAAGCTCGAGGAGGGCGAGGCCGGGCGGGTGCTCGTGGCCGAAGATGGTGAGGTGGTGGGGATCATCACCCCGTCCGATCTCACCCGGTGGCTGCGCCGGTGGCGGGCGCTCGACAGCAGAGCGCGCTGAGCGGACAGCCGAAGCCTGGACAGGTGATACCCGGGGATGACCACGGCGTCGGTGGATTCCCAGTCGGCCACCCGCCGCACCCTCGACAGGGCCACCGTGCGGCAACCGTAACCCCCAAGGCGCGCCGCGAGCGCCAGCCATGTCAGTCCAGCGGCGCGCGTGTACCCGAATCGGGGAAGGAGAACAGCGATGACGGAGCAGAAAGGGTTCTGGCCAAACGGCGCCCGGCTGGCGGTGAGCGTGTCCATGCAGTTCGAGGCCGGCGGGCAGCCGGTCAGCGGCGCTGGCGGCCCGATCACGGAGCCGATCCTGCCCGGCTTCCCCGACCTGGGGCAGAACAGCTTCTATGAGTACGGGGCCCGCGAGGGCGTGCCCCGCATCCTGGACCTGCTCGACACCCACGGCATCAAGATGACCTCCTTCATGATCGGCGACGCCGTGCGCCGGCACCCTGAGGTGGCCGCGGAGATCGTGCGCCGCGGGCACGAGGCGGGCGCGCACGGGCGCAGCTGGCAGCGGCAGTATCAGCTGCCCCGCCCTCAGGAGAAAGAATGGATCGCCGACAGCGTGCAAGCGATCGAGCAGGTCACCGGCGCCCGCCCGGCCGGGTACAACAACTATTGGATCAGGCCCGGCGTGAACACCCTGGAGATCCTGCAGGAACTCGGGTTCACCTACCACATCGACGACCTGTCCGCCGACGAGCCGTTCCTGCAGACCATCAACGGACAGCCGTTCGCCACCGTGCCCTACACGGTGCACCTCAACGACATCGCCAGCTTCGACTTCCCCGGCTTCAACCCGGCCGCCTACGAGCAGCAGATGACCGACGAGTTCGACCAGCTGTACGCCGAGGGTGCCACCCGGCGCCGGATGATGGTCATCGGCCTGCACGAGCGCCTGTCCGGGCACGCCTCCCGAGTTCGCGTCCTGGACCGGATACTCACTAGGCTGCGCGACCACGAGGACGTGTGGTGGGCCCGCAAGGACCAGATCGCCCGGTGGGTCCTCGATCACGCGGACACTGCCGCCTGGGCCGACCGCGACCCCGCCCCTGTCAGCGGCCTGCCGGGACGGAGCGCCTGAGGCCAGGATCTCGGCCAGCCGCATATACCCCACAGGGAAAGGAAGACAACGTGGACAGCCCTCGCCTGGAGTACACCGCGGAACTCCTGCGCCATTTCACTGATCTGCGAGACGGCACTCACGGCGGCGCCACCTCCCGGCAGGACAAGGAACGCCTCTTTACGGCAGCCGTCGCACTGCTCGATCCGCACGCTCGGCAGCCACTCAAGGAGATCAACACAGACGTGCTGCTCGACACCGGCGAGGTGACCGCAACAGGCGTACGACGCCGCCGAGACGGTGTCGACGCGATCTGGGCTCTCTCGTGGCCCGAGCAGCGGGCCGCCGGGATCAGCCCGATAGTCATCCGGGCGTATTACGGCGCCGGAGCTCACCACCCGCATCTGCAGGGAGGTACCGTCGGCGATTGGCCGCTAAACGTGTTCGACGAGAAGCAGGCGGCGGCAGAGTTGCCCACCCTGCGTGCGGTGGCGTCGGCCGACCTCCACAACCTGGTCTTCCAGCGCGACTACCGCATCATTCCGGCCATCTTGAACGGACGGACGCCGTGACCGTACCGCTCCCGGTCCTCAACGAGGGATGCTGATCCGCCTCGCCGAGCGCTTCCGATCGTGGGCAGACACCTGTTTGTGCTGGTGGCGGAGGCGGACGGGAATCGAACCCGCCTGGCCCGGATCCCGGGTCACATCGGTTTTGAAGACCGTGGGGGGCACCAGCCGCCCTTACGCCTCCACCGAGCACCCTAGCCGGGCCGCGGAAGCGACCACGCCGCGGCACCTCCTGGCACCGGATACGGTGTGAGAGGTGGACGACAGGACTGTTCGGCTGACCCAGTACGCGCACGGCGGCGGTTGCGCCTGCAAGATCCCGCCCGGTGAGCTGGAAACGATCGTAGCCGCCCTGGTCGGCGACGCACCGCCGGAGGGCCCGGGTGAGCTGATCGTGGGGCTCGACGACGGCGACGACGCGGCCGTGGTCCGGATCGCGCACGGCACCGCGCTGGTCGTGACCGCCGACTTCTTCACGCCGGTGGTCGACGACGCGTTCGACTGGGGGCGCATCGCCGCCGCCAACGCGCTGTCCGATGTGTACGCGATGGGCGGCGTCCCGGTCGTCGCCGTCAACCTGCTGGCCTGGCCCCGCGAGGTGCTCCCCCTCGAGCTGGCCGGTGAGGTGCTGCGCGGGGGCCTGGACGTGGCGCGGGAAGCGGGCTGCCACGTCGCGGGCGGGCACAGCGTCGACGACCCGGAGCCCAAGTACGGCATGGCCGTCACCGGGATCGCCGACCCGGACCGGTTGATGCGTAACGACGCGGGCAAGCCGGGGCTGCCCCTCACGCTCACCAAGCCGCTGGGCGTGGGGGTGCTCAACAGCCGGCACAAGGCGACCGGTGAGGTGTTCCCGCAGGCGGTCGCGGCCATGACCGCGCTCAACCGGGGCGCCTCCGAGGCGGCACTCGCCGCCGGCGTGCAGGCCGCGACCGACGTCACCGGCTTCGGGCTGCTCGGCCATCTGCACAAGCTGGCCCGGGCGAGTGGGGTCACCGCCCTCGTCGAGGCGGCCGCGGTGCCCTATCTCGACGGCGCCCGGGACGCCCTCGCCGCCGGGTACGTCAGCGGCGGCACGCGGCGCAACCTCGACTGGGTGCGGCCGTTCCTGGACGGCAACGCCGTCTCCGATGGCGAGCTGTTGCTGCTCGCCGACGCGCAGACCTCGGGCGGGCTGCTGGTTGTCGGGGAGGTGCCCGGCTATCCGGTGATCGGTGAGCTGGTGCCGGCTGTCGACGGGGTCACGCTAGCGGTGCGCTGACCCGCCGTCACGCGCGAGCGCCGCCGCGCCACGACGTACGCGACCGGCGCGACGGCGAGCGCGCTGGGCGGCGGAAGCACGAGCCCGGCGACGCCGGCGGCCGAGGCGGCGAGTATGACCCGACCGCGCCGGGTGTCCCGGCCGCGCCAGCCGGCCCCGACACCGGGCACCAGGGCGACCATGCCGAGCAGGACCGCGAGCGACGGCGCGGCGACGAGATCGCGCCAGCTTGCCGGCTGCCAGTTGTGGGCGTACGCCCCGACTCCCAGCGCGGTGAGCAGGACGAGAGCCGCGCCGGCCAGCACCGCGTACCGGACCGGGGTGCCCGCGGCGGGCGTGCCCGCGAGGGCCACGACGCCGAGGGCGACCAGCACGACGACCTGATAGGCAGGTGGCCCGATCAGGGTGGCGGCGAGCGCGACCACTGTCACCGCCCGCGCCCGGTGCGCAGGTAGGACGGCCCAGGCGACCAGGGCCAAGATCCATCCCGGGTACGCCCAACCGGGCCCACCGGCGAGCCAGAAGTACCCGCTCAGCCCGGCGGCCGTGGCGATCGCGAGGCCGGCGACCGCCCGGGTGCCGGCGACCGGCCGGTGGTTGACCAGCCAGCTCATCGCGGCGAGAACCGTTGACGCGGCGATCAGGAACTGGCCGAGCCGTCCCGCGCCGGGTCCGGCGCCCACAGCCGTCGCGTCCACGCTCACCAGCCAGGCGGCCGGAAGCGCGAGGGCCAGCAGCGCCCAGCGGGCCTGCCTCGTCCGCAGCCGCCGGGCGGTCACCGCGGCCGCGAGCAGCACGCCGGCGGTGACGACACCGGCCACGCGCAGGGCCGGCCCGTAGTAGCTCGGGTGCGTGGGCCACCACAGTCGCACGCCGAGCACCGCGAGCATGCCGAGGGTGACAGCGCCGGCGAGCGCCCCCCGGCGCGGCGCAACCGGCTGGTCGGCGACCTGGCCGGCGAGCGCGACGAGGCCGCACAGCGCCAGGCTCGCCACCACCCATAACGGCGCCCGCGGCAGCCCCGTCAACGCGGCAGCGGGTGGCAGCAGGGCGGTCGCGACGACGGCGGCCGCAACCAGGTCGTGACGGGCCAGCCGCCAGGGCAGGACCGCCGTGCCGGCCGCGGCGACGAGCCACGTCGCGTAGGCGAGAGGCGCGATCGTCCGCCCGGATCCCCGCTCGGCGTACAGCCACAGGAACACCGCCAGCCCGGCCGCCAGGGCGAGCGCGAAGGGACCGGCCAGCCGCAGTCCGGCGGCGAGACCCGGAGTGGCGTCCTCGCGCATCCGGCGGCGCAGCCCGTGCACGATCAGGTCGGCCGCCTCGGCCGGCGCCGGCCAGGCCCGCCCCGGCGGGGTGGCCTCGATCAGGGTGCCGATCAGCTCGTCACCGCGCTCCCGCCGGTACTCGGGCGGATAGCTGCACAACAGCAACCGGTAGCGCCGGGCGAGCGCGTCGGTGGTGCTCACGCCTCGGCCAAACCGCCGGCCGAGCGGCGCCGCAGCCGGCCCGCGGCGGCGGTCGCGTTCTGCCGCAGCCGCTGCACCTCAGCGTCGAGCACGTGCGCCCCGTCATCGGTGAGCCGGTAGTAACGCCGCAGCCGCCCGTCGATGACCTCCTCGCGGTCGGCGGCGACGAGGCCCTGCTCGGTGAGCCGGTCCAGCGCGCCGTAGAGCGTGCCGGCCCGCAGGGTGACCCGGCCGCCGGAGAGCTGGCTGACCTCCTGGATCACGCCGTAGCCGTGCAACGGTCCGCCGGCGAGCGCGGTCAGCACCAGGAACGTCGGCTCCTGCAGCGGGGCGGTCATGCCCGCAAAATACCGGCCGCCGTTATATGCCGTCAATCTGAGGCCGAGGCGTTGACGACATATACCGGTTGCCGATATATTCCGGCCGCTTGAATGAACACGGGGAGGACGACATGACCGAGCAGACCGAGGGGGCGCCCGGCCGGGTACTGGTGGCGGCGGTGATCGCCGGCACGGGGGCGGCGATCACCGTGCCGCTCACCCGGCCGGGCATCGGCTGGTTCATCGGGGCCGTGGTCATCGCGGCCGCCGTGTGCGCCTGCGGTAACCCGCCCCCGCGGCTGAGGAGGGCGCCCCGCTCACTCGCCACGGCCGAAGAGGGGGACCCTCCTCAGCCGAAGGGGAACTCCCCTCAGCCGAAGGGGAGCTCCCCTCAGCCGAAGGGGAACTCTCCTCAGCGCACGAGCGATCTGCCCTGGCGCGCCGGCTTCGGCATCGCCGCCCTCGCGCTGACCGCGACGGCCGGGATCCGGGCGGCCGGCTGGGTCGTCGCGCTGTGCCTGCTGACCGCCGCGGCGGCCGGCGTGCTCGCGCTGGTCGGCGGGAGCCGCGCTCCGGCAACGCCCGCCGACCGGGAACACCGCCCGGCAGACCAGGAGCGCCACCCACCCGACCGGGAACACCGCCCGGCCACCACCCTGGCCTGGGCCGCCCGCGGTGCCCGGGCGCACCGGGCGCGGCTGCCGCGTGACTGGGCCGGCCTCGCATGGGGCGTCGGCGTCGGTGTCGCGCTCCTGGTCGTCTTCGGCGGCCTCTTCGCGCTGGCCGACCTCGACTTCCGGCACGCGGTGGACCGCGCGGTGCCGCGCCTGTCGCTGTGGCGGGCGGTCCGGGCCGTGGTCCTGTTCGCTGCCGGGGCCGCGGCAACCCTGGTCGCGGCGCGCCGACCAGCGGGTCCGGCCGCCGCGCCACCACGGCCGGCCGCCGCGCCACCACGGCCGGCCCACCGCCGGCTCCGTCGCGCGCACTGGGTTCCCGCGCTGGTCATGCTCGACGCGCTGTTCGCGTGGTTTCTCGCCATCCAGCTGCCGCACCTGTTCGGCGGCAACCGGCACGTCCTGGAGCCCGGCGGGCCGGACTTCGCCGTGTACGCGCGCGACGGCTTCTTTCTGCTGCTCGTCGCCACCCTGCTCACCCTGGTGGTCATCGGGGTGGTGACGCGCTACGCCGCCCCGATGACGCTGGCGGACCGGCTGCTCGTCGGTGTCCTCGGCGCGCTCACCCTGGTCGTCATGGCGTCCGCGGCGCACCGGCTCGCGCTCTACGTCGACGCGTACGGATTCACCCGCGCCCGGTTGACCGGTGCCGCCGTCGGCGCCTTCCTCATCGCCGTACTCGGGCTGGTGCTGACTGCGAGGTCGAGCGGCAGGGCCGTCGCGCTCGCGGCCGTGCTCACCGTGCTCGGGTTCGCCGTGATCGACCCGGACCGGGTCGTCGCGGACACCGTCATCCAGCGCTACGAGAAGGACGGGCACCTCGACGCGGCGTACCTCGCGGGGCTGTCCGTGGACGCGGTGCCGGCGATCGACCGGCTGCCCGAGGACATGCGCTCCTGCCTGCTGCGCGAGGTAGCCGCCGACGTCGGCCGCGATCCCTGGTACGCCGAGAACCTGGGCCGGCGACGCGCCCGCGCGGTGCTCGCCGCGCGGCCGGCCCACGACGTCTGCGGCGGCGGATGGCTGTCACGCTAGGACCTCGACACCAGCCGGGGAGCTGGCCGACAGCGCGCCGAGCAGCGTCGCCCGGAACTCCCGGGCCGCCCGCGGCGGGTCGACGTCGCGGCGGTGCGCCAGCGCGACCGTGCGGGTGAGTCCGGGCGGCCCGAACGGCGTGACGTGGAAGCGTTGCGGCGAGGCCACCATGCTGGGCACGACCGCCACGCCCAGCCCGGCCTCCACGAAGCGCAGCACGGCGTCCATCTCCCCGCCCTCCACGGCGAACGTCGGCTCGAAGCCCGCCCGCCAGCACGCGGCCACGGTCACGTCGCGCAGGTCGTAGCCCTCCCGGAACATCACCATGGGAACGTCGCGCAGGGCGTTCACGTCCGCCACGGCCGCGGGAAACGGCGCCGCGGAGGCGATGACGAGATCTTCGCGCAGCAGCGGGGTCGCCGACAGCGCCGGATCGTGGGCCTGCGGCCGCAGGATGATCAGCGCCAGGTCGAGCGCGCCGTCGGCGAGGTGACGGACCAGGTCACGCGACCCGCCCTCCTCGATCCGCAGGACAATTCCCGGGTAGGGCGCTGTCCGCGTCGGCGAGGATGCGGCGGGCCAGCGGCAGCAGCGTCTCCCCCGCCGGCGTGAGCGTCACGTTGCCGCGGGCCCGGCTGAACAGCGGCGCGCCCAGCTCCCGTTCGAGAGCGCGGACCTGTTTGCTCAGCGAGGGCTGGGCGACGTGGGTGCGCGCCGCCGCGCGGGTGAAATGCCGGGTCTCGGCGACTGCGACGAAGTACGCCAGCTGCTGCAGTTGCATAGCCTCAGGCTATCGTCACAAGCATTTTCATATCTTGGACGACCGGTCAGGTGGCTCCCTACCGTGGGCCACATGGCACTTGCGACCCGTACCCCGGTGAGGTCCACCGTCGGCCTGAAGGCCGTGATGGCGGTGACCGGCGCCGTGCTCGGGCTCTTCGTGGTCGTGCACATGCTCGGCAACCTGAAGTTCTTCGCCGGGGCGGCGGCGTTCGACACCTACGGCGCCTGGCTGCGGCGCATCGGGGAGCCGGTGCTCGGGCCGAGTTGGTACCTGTGGGTGCAGCGCGCGGTGCTGCTGGCCTGCCTCGTGGCGCACGTGACGGCGGCGGTGATCCTGACCCGGCGCGACCGCGCGGCCCGCCCGGTCGGCTACCGGCACCGGGTGCGCGGGGTGTCCGCGCCCCGGGTGATGCGCTGGGGCGGCCTGGTCATCGGCGGCTTCCTGGTCTACCACGTGCTGGACATGTCGATCGGGGTGGCGAATCCGGACTTCCGGAGCGGGCAGGTCTACCACAACGTGGTGGCCGACTTCCGGCTCTGGTACGTGACCGCCGCCTACACCGTGGCCGTACTCGCGGCCGGCCTGCACCTGCGGCATGGGCTGTGGAGCGCCGCGCGCAGCCTGGGACGTGTCCTCCCCCAGCGGTTCGCGACGGTGACGGCCCTTGTCGTGACCGCCGGCTTCCTGAGCGTGCCGCTCGCCGTGCAGACGGGACTGGTCCGATGATCGACGGCAAGGTGCCGGACGGACCCGTCGAGACCGCCTGGGAGCGGCACCGCGCGGCGCTGCGGCTGGTCAGCCCCGCCAACCGGCGCCGGCTGCGGGTCATCGTGGTCGGGACCGGCCTGGCCGGCGGGTCGGCCGCGGCGACCCTCGGTGAGCTGGGCTACCAGGTCGAGTCGTTCTGCTACCAGGACAGCCCGCGGCGGGCGCACAGCGTGGCGGCCCAGGGCGGCATCAACGCGGCCAAGAACTACGCGGGCGACGGCGACAGCGTGCGGCGGCTGTTCCACGACACGATCAAGGGCGGCGACTTCCGCTCCCGCGAGGCCAACGTGTACCGGCTGGCCGAGTTGCGTGTCAACATCATCGACCAGGCGGTGGCGCAGGGCGTGCCGTTCGCCCGCGAGTACGGCGGGTCGCTGGACACCCGGTCGTTCGGCGGGGCGCAGGTGGCGCGCACGTTCTACGCCCGGGGGCAGACCGGGCAGCAGTTGCTGCTCGGGGCGTACCAGGCCCTGGAGCAGCAGATCGCCGCCGGCCGGGTGACGATGCATCCGCGCACCGAGATGCTGGACCTGATCGTGGCCGACGGCCGGGCACGCGGGATCGTCGTCCGCGACCTGATCACCGGCTCGGTGACCCCCTATCTGGCCGACGCCGTCGTGCTGGCCACCGGCGGCTACGGCAACGCGTACCAGCTGTCCACCAACGCCAAAGGCTGCAACGCGACCGCTATCTGGCGGGCGCACCGGCGCGGCGCGTACTTCGCCAACCCCTGCTTCACCCAGATCCACCCGACGTGCATTCCGGTCAGCGGGGCGCACCAGTCGAAGCTGACGCTGATGAGCGAGTCGCTGCGCAACGACGGCCGGGTCTGGGTGCCGGCACGGTCCGGCGACACCCGCCGGCCGGCCGACATCCCCGAGGCCGAACGCGACTACTTCCTGGAACGGCTCTACCCGAGCTTCGGTAACCTGGTGCCGCGCGACATCGCCTCCCGCGCGGCGAAGGCGGTCTGCGACGACGGGCACGGGGTGGGCCCTGGCGGGCTGGGCGTATATCTGGACTTCGCCGGCGTCTCCCGGCCGGTGCTGGAAACCCGCTACGGCAACATCTTCGAGATGTACGAGCGGATCACCGGCGAGGATCCCTACACCGCGCCGATGCGCATCTACCCCGCCATGCACTACACGATGGGCGGGCTGTGGGTCGACTACAACCTGATGACCACGATTCCCGGCCTGTACGCGATCGGCGAGGCGAACTTCTCCGACCATGGCGCCAACCGGCTCGGGGCGAGCGCGCTCATGCAGGGCCTCGCCGACGGGTACTTCGTGCTGCCCGCCACGATCGCCGACTACCTGGCCGACGGTCCGTTCGGTGAGGTGCCGGCGGACGCCGTGCGCGCCGTCGAGTCCGATGTGGACGTCAGGATCGGGCGCCTGCTGGGCGTGGGCGGTGACCGCACCGTGGACGACGTCCACCGCGAGCTGGGCCGGCTGCTGTGGGACCAGTGCGGGATGGCCCGCTCGGAAGCCGGCCTGAAGACGGCGCTCGACCGGATCCCGGCGCTGCGGGATGAGTTCTGGGCGCGGGTGCGCGTCACCGGGGACGGCGGATCGCTCAACCAGGCCCTGGAGAAGGCCGGGCGGGTCGCCGACTTCCTCGAACTGGCCGAGCTGATGTGCCTGGACGCGCTGCACCGCACCGAGTCCTGCGGCGCGCACTTCCGGGTCGAGCGCGGCGAGGCCCGCGACGATGACCAGTTCTCCTATGTGGCCGGCTGGGAGCACACCGGCGGCGCGCCGGTCCTGCACCGCGAACCGCTCGCGTTCACGACCGTCACGCCTTCGCAACGGAGCTACGTGTGAACCTCATCCTGCGGATCTGGCGCCAGAGCGGGCCCGGCGACCGGGGCCGGATGGTGCGCTACGACGTCCGCGACGTCACCCCGGACATGTCGTTCCTGGAGCTTCTCGACGTGCTCAACGAGGAGCTGACCGGGCGCGGCGAGGAGCCGGTCGCGTTCGACCACGACTGTCGGGAGGGCATCTGCGGCGCCTGCGGCATGGTCATCAACGGGGTGGCGCACGGGCCGCAGCGCGCGACGACCGCCTGCCAGCTGCACCTGCGGCACTTCCGCGACGGGGACACGATCGACGTCGAACCGTGGCGGGCCCGGGCCTTCCCGGTCGTCAAGGACCTGGTGGTGGATCGAGGTGCCCTGGACCGCATCGTCGCCGCCGGCGGGTACATCACGGCGCCGACGGGCAGCGCACCCGACGCGCACGCGGTGCCGGTACCCAAGGACGACGCGGACACGGCCTTCGACGCGGCGACCTGCATCGGCTGCGGCGCCTGCGTGGCGGCCTGCCCGAACGCGTCGGCGATGCTGTTCACCGCCGCAAAGGTGACCCACCTGGGGTCGCTGCCGCAGGGGCAGCCGGAGCGCGCCACCCGGGTAGTCGACATGGTGGCCGCACACGACGCCGAGGGGTTCGGCGGGTGCACCCAGACCGGCGCGTGCACGACGGTCTGCCCGAAGGGCATTCCGCTCACCACGATCGCCCGGCTCAACCGCGACTACCTGCGGGCCGCTACGCCGGGATGATGGAGACACCTCATCTACGTGATCATGGGATGGCGCGCCTAGAGGACGATCCGGCGGCCGTCGCTGATGCGGGTGGCCCAGTTGGTCAGGTACGGCTCAGGCAGCGCCTTGCCGGCGGTGGCCCCCCACTCCGTCGCGAGCGTCTCGCGGACCTCGTGCAGCGGCCGGCCCGCGCACCGCTCGCGCAGGGCGTCCAGCACCGGCTGCATCACCGCGCTGAACCGGTCGATCGCGTTACGTTGACGTTGATCGATTTCGAACCGTGCCATGGCAGCAGCGTAGAGACCCCGGCCTGGTAGATGATGCCCTGATGCGCGTTTCGATCGGTGACGTCCGCCTCTTCTTCGACGTGGACGGTGCCGCCGTCGTCACGGCGGGTGACGCCATGACGGACCGACCGACCGTGATCCTGCTGCACGGCGGCCCGGGCGTCGACCACAGCCTGTTCAAGCCCGAGTTCGCCGCGCTGGCCGACGTCACGCAGGTGGTCTACCTGGACCAGCGCGGCTCCGGCCGGTCCGACCCGGGCGAGCCCGACGACTGGACCTGGCAGCGGTGGGCCGACGACGTGGCCGACGTCTGCGCCGCCCTGGAGATCGACCGCCCGGTCCTGGTCGGTACGTCCAGTGGCGGCATGGTCGCGATGACCTGCGCCGCCCGTCACCCGTCGCTGGTCGCCGGCCTGGTGCTCGACAGCACGTTCGGCACCCCGATGACCTTCGACGAGGGCCTGGACGTGTTCGAGCGGTGCGGCGGGCCGGCGGCACGGGCTGCGGCCGCGCGTTACCTGGGTGGCGACCACGGCCCCGAGGCCACCCGTAACTGGCGGGAGCACTGCCTGCCGCTGTACGGCAGCGGCGACGGGGACGTGCGGGAACGCCTGGCCCGGGCCCGGGTCAACGACGACGTCCAGGCCCACTTCCGGCGAGGCGGGTGCGGGCCGGGTGACGCTACCCCGTTCCTGGCCGACGTGACCTGCCCGGTGCTCGTCCTCAATGGCGCGGACGATCCGGTCACGCCGGTCAGCGCGGCCCGCCGGCTCGCCGAAGCGCTGCCCGACGGCCATTTCGAGGTGTTCGACGGCACCGGGCACGGCGTCTTCCGCCAGGCCCCGGAGCAGGCGTTCGCCCTGGTCCGGGAGTTCCTCACGACCGTCACACGTGGCAGCGGCCGCTCCGGCGCGCGCCGCCGCCGCCACTCCCCATGATCGTGGAGGATTCTCCGTGCCGGGACACGGAAAATCCTCCACGATCATCGGCCTCCTTCAATGGCCGGTACGTGCCGGCCCCTCCTCCTCCAGCCGTTGCCGCTGGGGCGTGACGGTGTACTTCGGGTCCCTGGCCGAGGCCACGCCCCCTTCGAAGATGCCGAACCGGGTCAGGATCGCCGCGACGACCAGCGCCACGCCGGACACCGCGGAGACCACGCGGCTGCGCCGGCCGAGCACCGCGCCGAGCACGCCGGCCGCGGTCAGGTTGCGCCCGCCACGTAGCAGGCGCCCGGCCGGGCCCTGCTGGTAGGGCTCGCTGAGCAGGCCCAGCGTCGTCTCCACCCGGTGCGAGCCGGCCAGCTCCATCACGGCGCCGGCGACGGCCAGCCGCCGCGCCGGCCCGGTCTCCGCGCACGGCGCCGCGATCAGCCCGACGCCCGAGGCGCTGGCCAGGGCGCTACCGGCGAAGACCCACGGCAGTTCCGGGTACGCCTCGTGCCAGCTCGGGCTGGCGGTGTCGGCCAGCAGGACCGCGGTGTAGGTGGCCAGCGCCGGTGCGAGCGCCGCGGCGGTGTACCCGGCGACCCGGCCGGCCGGCGGCAGCATCCGCCGGGCCAGGCCGGGCACGCCGCGCTCGGGCAGCAGCGGCGCCGCCTCCGATACGGCGGCGAGGCCGGCGGCGGGACCGATCGCTGCCAGGATCCAGGTACCCATCGACATCGGCGAGGTCGGCTTGACCACGCGCAGCATGTGGTGGAAGCGCTCTGGCCGCCCCAGGTCGTTGATCAGGAAGAACGTGCTGGCGCCCAGCGCGGCGAGCGACGTGAGCCGGGTCGCGCGGCGCAGGTGCGGCCGGCCGGTCGCGTCGGCGCCGGCCGCGATCAGGGCGGTGCCGGCCGCGAGACCCCCGGTGAACAGGTACGCGGCGATGTCATGGCGCCACAGCGGCGCCCGCACGACGGGCCGGCCGTAGTACGAGCGGAACTCGGCCGGCGGAACCATGATTTCCTGCTCGCTCCGCTTCGCCGCCCTACGCGCCGTCTTCGCCCCGCGCCGCACCCCGACTCCGTCGGTGCGTCGCGGACCTCCGGACGACGCGGCGGCTCCGCTGCGCTCGCGGCCGGCCACCGGCTCCCGGCTGGCGGCCCGGCGGCCCGCAGCGCTCATCTCTCCCGCGGTCATCGGGACCTCCCTAGGAACGCCACCGCCGCGGCCGCGACCATGGTCACGGCGGCTCTGCCCGCCCAGCGCCACATGTCGGGCAGGTCCCGGGTGGTCACCACCGGGTCCGGCGGCAGCCCGTACACCTCGGGGTCGTCGAGCAGCAGGAAGAACGCGCCGTCGCCGCCGACCCCGTCGTTGGGGTCGTGACCGTACAGGCGGGCCGTCGCCTCCCCGGCCGCCTGCAACGCGTCGACCCGCTGCTCCGCCCGCTCCCGCAGTTCGTCGAGCGGGCCGTACTGGATCGACTGGGTCGGGCATGCCTGCGCGCACGCGGGCATCAGGCCGTCGCCGATCCGGTCGTAGCACAGGGTGCACTTCCACGCCCGGCCGTCGCCCTTGCGCTGGTCGATCACGCCGTACGGGCACGCCGGGATGCAGTACCCGCAGCCGTTGCAGATGTCCTCCTGCACGACCACCGTGCCGAACTCGGTGCGAAACAGCGACCCGGTCGGGCAGACGTCGAGGCAGGCCGCGTGTGTGCAGTGCTTGCAGACGTCGGACATCATCAGCCAGCGCATGTCCTCGCGCCCCTCGGCGCGGCCGGGCAGCTCCATCGACGGCATGCCGAGGAACTGCGGCGCCGACGGTGGGGCGGCCGCGACCGCCGCGGGGAGCGGCTGCTCGATGAACGCGACGTGCCGCCACGAGTTCGCGGTCAGCCCGCCGGTGTTGTCGTAGGACATGCCGAGCAGGTTGAACCCGTCGTCGGGCACCCCGTTCCACTCCTTGCAGGCCACCTCGCACGCCTTGCAACCGATGCAGACGCTGGTGTCGGTGAAGAAGCCCATCCGGGGCGGGGCGTCGATGTAGCCGGCGTCCGGCGCCGGATCCAGCGGGCCGTAGAGACTGTTCTCACCCACCATTGCCGCGCCTCCAGGCCTCCGTCGTGATGATCGGCGGGTAGTGGTCACCCACGACCCCGGCCCGCCCCCGGTACTCGGCCAGGTAGTCCAGCAGCGCCTGCCCGGTGGGCCGGCGACCCGGCCGGATGTCGCAGGTGCCCACCTTGCTCTCCTGGATGAGCACGTTCGGGTCGAGGCTCACGCAGAACAGGTCGTTGGCCGAGTCCCCGCTCGAGAACGCCTCGTTCGACCGGCCCCAGTGGTAGGGCATCCAGATCTGGTGGATGATCCGGTCGTCCACGCGCAGCGGAGTGAGCCGGTCGGTGACGAACACGCGCGCCTCGACCGCCGCCCGCGAGGTGACGACGTGCGCCCAGTCCAGGTGCGACAGCCCCCGTTCGGCCGCCAACTCCGGCGACACCTCGACGAACATCGCCGGTTGCAGCTCCGTCAGGTACTGCAGGAACCGGCTCATGCCGCCCGCCGTGTGGTGCTCGGTCAGCCGGCTGACGCTGAACACGTACGGGAACACCTCGACCATCGGCTCGGGCTCCGGGGGCGACGGGTTGGCCGGGTTGTCCGGGCGCAGGTACACCTTGCGGGTCGGGTTGGACTGCTGGCCGTAGAGCGGGTTGCGCACCGGCGACTCGACCGGCTCGTAGTGCGTGGGCAGCGGCCCGTCGATCAGCCCGACGGGCGCGTACAGCCAGCCCTTGCCGTCGCCCTGCATGATGAACGGGTCGTCGCCGGCGATCGCCTCCACCCCCGAGGCCCCCTCGGGCGGGCGGTAGGACGGCGGCTTGGTCTTCTCGAAGTCCGGCACGTCGGGCCCCGTCCACTCGCCCTTGTCCGGATCCCACCAGACGTAGCGCTTACGCTCGCTCCACGGCCGGCCCTCGGGGTCAGCGGAGGCGCGGTTGTAGAGCAGGCGCCGGTTCGCCGGCCACACCCAGCCCCACTCGAGCGCCACATAGTTCTGTTCGGTGCGCGGCTTGCGCCGGGCGGCCTGGTTGACGCCGTCCTTGTAGACGCCGGCGTAGATCCAGCAGCCGCCGGCCGTCGAGCCGTCGTCGCGGTACTCGGTGTAGCCGGACAGCGGCCGGCCGGTCGCCACCTCGTACCCGTTGATCTCCATGAGCACCGCTTCGGCGCTCGGCTCGGCGTGCGGGCCCTCGGTCGGGTAGTCCCAGGCGAGGTCGAGAACCGCACGGTCGCGGGGCAGCGTGGAGCCCGCCAGCTTCTCCCTGACGACCCGGCCCAGGTGGTAGAAGAACCACAGCTCGGAGCGGCAGTCGCCCGGCGGGTCGAGGGCCTTCTCCCGCCACTGCAGCATCCGCTGGGTCTGGGTGAACGTGCCCTCCTTCTCCACGTGCGAGGCAGCGGGCAGGAAGAACACCTCGGTGCGGCACTCCTCCGGCACGATCTCACCGGTCTCGACCTCGGGGCCGTCCTTCCAGAACGTCGCGCTCTCGATCATGAACAGGTCACGCACCACCAGCCAGTCGAGGTTGGCCATGCCGAGGCGCTGCGCGCGCCCGTGCGCCGACCCGACCGCCGGGTTCTGCCCGAGCAGGAAGTACCCCTTGATCTTGCCGTCGATCATCGCCATGACCTGCTGGTACGTGCCGTGGTCGCCGGTCAGGCGGGGCAGGTATCCGTAGCAGAAGTCGTTGTCTGGCGTTGCCTTGTCACCCCAGTACGCCTTGAGCAGGCTCGCCGTGAAGGCGCTGGCGTTGGCCCAGAACCCCTTCTGCCCGGGGTGGCGGATGCTGTCGACCCACTTCTGGTAGGTCTCGTGCTGGCTGTGCACCGGCATCGGCAGGTATCCGGGCAGCAGGTTGAACAGCGTCGGGATGTCGGTGGAGCCCTGGATGCTGGCGTGCCCGCGCAGCGCCATGACCCCGCCGCCCGGCCGGCCCATGTTGCCCAGTAGCAGCTGGATGATCGCGCCGGTGCGGATGTACTGCACGCCGACGCTGTGCTGGGTCCAGCCGACCGAGTAGACGAGCGCGGTGGTGCGTTCGCGGCCGGAGTTCTGCGTCCAGGCGCGGGCGACCTCCTCGAACTTGTCCCGCGGCACGCCGCAGACCCGCTCGACCGCCTCCGGGGTGTAGCGCGCGAAGTGGCGCCTGAGGATCTGGTACACGCAGCGCGGGTGCTGCAGGGTCTCGTCGCGCCGGGTGTCGGCGGGCAGCGGCGGGCCGTGCGACTCCTGGGTCAGCCCGCTCGCGGTCTCCCGTTCGAGGTGCTCGTCGCGCGCCGCGCCGTGCGCCGCGTGCCCCTCGTACTGCCAGCTCGTGGTCTCGTAGGTGCGCGTGTCCGGGTCGAAGCCGGAGAACAGCCCGTCGAGGTCCTCGGCGTCGCGGTAGTCCTCGCTGACGATCGTCGCCGCGTTGGTGTAGGCCAGCACGTACTCCCGGAAGTCCAGCTCGTTGGTGAGGATGTAGTTGACGATGCCGCCGAGGAACGCGATGTCCGAGCCGGCCCGGATCGGCACGTAGGTGTCGGCCACCGCGCTGGTCCGGGTGAAGCGTGGGTCGATGTGGAACACCTTCGCGCCGCGCAGCTTGGCCTCCATCACCCACTGGAAGCCCACGGGGTGGGCCTCGGCCATGTTGGAGCCCTGGATGATGATGCAGTCAGCGTTGGCCAGGTCCTGCTGGAACGTCGTGGCGCCGCCGCGACCGAACGAGGTCCCCAGACCGGGGACGGTGGAGGAGTGTCAAATGCGGGCCTGGTTCTCGATCTGAAACGCGCCCAGAGAGGTGAACAGCTTCTTGATCAGGTAATTCTCCTCGTTGTCCAGCGTCGCGCCGCCCAGGCTCGAGATGCCCAGCGTGCGGTTGAGCGGGCGGCCCTCGGTGTCCCGGTCCTCCCAGGTCGCCTCGCGGGCGGCGATGACGCGGTCGGCGATCATGTCGAGGGCGACGTCGAGGTCGAGGTCCTCCCACCCGGTGCCGTACGGCCGCCGGTAGCGCACCTTGGTCTGCCGCAGCGGGCTGGTCACGAGGTTCTTGCTCGCCGAGCCCTTCGGGCACAGCCGCCCCCGCGAGATGGGTGAGTCCGGGTCGCCCTCGATCTGGGTGACCGCGCCGTTCTTGACGTAGACCCGCTGGCCACAGCCGACCGCGCAGTAGGGGCAGACGGAGCGCGCCATCGAGTCGGCGGTCTCGGTGCGGGCGGTGAGCTCCGTCGATTGCTTCGACTTCGCCGCGGCGCCCCGCCCGAGCGGGTCGGTGCCGGTCAACTGGCGGTAGACCGGCCAGTCCTCGATCCAGGTCCGCACAGCCATGGCGCATGCCTACCACGCCCGCGGTGCTTCCAAACCCGCGCTTTCCAACTGTTGGTAGGGTCCCGCCTGCCGGCGTCCGGGCCGAGGTAGCGGAGCGTGACCGCTGCGCACCCTGAAAGGCGGTGAAAAACCTCGTCACACTAGCCCGGCAAGGCTTGACCTTCGGGGTCCGCAAGCGAATTGTTCATGGGTAGCGCGGCGACGGTGGCCGCGAAACTAGGGTATGATCGCCGTCGCTGCCGTCCCCGGCGACCTCTCACGGAGGGTGACCATAGCAGTGCAGCTGAGCCTCAGGCATTGGCCTGACATGCGCCTGACCTGGGTGTCCGGCTGCGCGATGGTGCACTCCGGGCGCGAGCCGGGCGCCGCCGCCACCGCTCTCGTGGCGCGCGCCACCGACCCTGCCGAGCTTGCCGTCGTGGTGACCTCGCATACCGTGCGGCTGGTCCCGGCGATGATGAACGAGCTCGCCGACCTGCTCGCCGAGCGGCTGCCGCCCCGGTGCACCCGGCTGCGGCTCGTGGCGTGGAACAGTGGCTGCCTGCACGATGACCGCCCGGCTCCGGCCTACCAGCTCGCCACCCGGCTGGGCCTTGAGGTGATGGCCCCGGCGGGCCCGCTGCTCGGCGTCCCCGGCGGTTCGCTGTTCGCCCCGGCCGGACGCGGCGCCCAGCGCCCCGGCGGGTGGTGGCGGTTCGCGCCGGGCAGCGCCCCGTCCCGCATGGGCTGGCGATACCCTGCGCCGCCCTGGGAGGCCGACCTCGGCGACCCCGGCGAGATGGGCCCCGATCTCATCGTCGAGCAGGTGCCGGCCGGCCTGTGGGTGCACCGCCGCGGATACCGCGCGGTCACCGATCTGGTCTACTCGGTCCCCTCCGACCTGGCCGATCCCGCCCTGATCGTGTCGCACCCCGACGAGGCCCCGCTGCACCGCGACGACCTGGGCCGGGTGGTGGCCGCGCTGCACCCGCGGGCGCTGAGCCGCATCGTGTTCACGCCCTACGGGCCGCAGCCGGTCGACGGTGGCCGGCTGGGTGACGTGGCCTCGTCGCTGCTCGGCGGCGCGGCCCGGGTCCGCACCGGCCTCCCCTTGTGCGCCGCCGCCGGCAAGCGCGCCCTGGTGACCATCGACTCCGACAGCAAGCCGCGCTGGCGGCCGTTCGTGCGGGAGCTGAGCTACCAGCCGCATGCCGCGTTCGCCGCGGCCGCCGACTGGACCAACCCGGCGCCGAACTTCCTGGCGCCGCCGGTGGCGCACGCGACGTTCGCCCTCGGATCCGGCTGGGCCGCCGAGGTGATCGAGGCCGGCCTGTGGATCCGCCCGGCGCAGGTGCACGAGTCCGCGGAGTGGGTGCGCAACCTCCCGCTGCACGTCGACGAGTGCGCCGTGGTGATCGGCGCGGCCGCGGGTGGATACCCGCCGCCGCCCGGCCCGGTCGTGGCCACCCTGCTGAGCCACCTGCCCGCCGACGCCCGCACGCGCGTGCGCATCGCGCTGCCCCGGGGTGCCGCCGACGACGTGACCGGCCTGGCTCACGCGCTGTGCGCGCAACTGCCCGAGACCGGCCCGCCGCGCATGCTGGGCCACGAGGAGCCGGAGCCGCAGGGCCCACCGGTCCTCCCCCGCCAGGAGATCCGCTCGCACCGCAACGGCAGCAGCGGCGGCAAGCCGAGCAAGGACGACCGGGCCACCACCTCGGAGCTGCACCGGCTGCTCGGGTTCTTCGACGAGATCCGCAAGGCCCGCGCCTGGGACGAGGAGCCCGAGGGCCAGCCGCAGAAGGTCTCCCCCTAGCTCGCCGCCGTCCGGTCATGCGCGGATCTTGGACACTTGGCCGGCCTACAGCCCCGCCAAGTGTCCACGATCCGCGTCGCCCTATCCGGCGTACCAGTAGGTGTTGAGCTGGTTGACCGCGGACATCGGGTTGCTGAGGTCATAGCGGTCCACGGCGAGGAAGTTGGGCTTCTTGCGCGCCGCCGGTGCGCAGAACCGCTCGGCCCGGTCGAGCACCTTGCTGTTGTCGGTGCCCACCGTCGCCGTGATCGTCGTGTCCCGGAAGTGGTTCATGACGAACAGCGGCCGGAACCCCGGCTCGGTACGCGTGAGCGGGCTGCTCCACCGGCTGTAGCACGACCAGTCCGAGTTGCTTACCCCCGAGCCCATGGTCCACCAGTTCTCCACGGTCCAGTCCCGCTGGTACATGACGCCGAAGCTGTCGCGGGTCAGCCCGGCGGCCTCGTCCTCGCCGCGACCGTGGTCGGTGAAGATCAGCAGCCGCTTGTTGCGCTGGCGCAGCTCCGACAGGCGCGGCCAGCCGCGCTCGCGAACCCCCTCGACGTCCGGGCGGAACAGCACGTTGCCGATACCCGGCACCCGGTTGACCTCGTTACGCAGCACGTCCGGCGCCACGTAGTCCTCGAGGAACACGGTGACGATCTCGTTCGGGTTCTGGTTGAGGAAGTCGACGACACGCTTGAGGTCGACCCACAGCGCGACCGGGCGGGACACGAACGTGCAGCTCTGGTGGCACAGGATCGCGCCGTCGCGGGTCTGGAGGATGTCGAACATCAAGCCCCGCACGCCGTCGGCGAGCTGCTGGCTGACGCCCCGGTTCTGGTTGGGGAAGAAGTTGATGAACGGCGGCGCGAACCCGCCGTCGACCCCGTTGGCATAGGCGTTGTGCGTGGTCAGGAACGTGACCTGGTCGAGGGTGCGGGCGTCCTCGGGCGGCAGCGGGCTGTGCGGCACGCTGAGCGGGGTGAAGTACCAGCGCGCGAGGTCGCCGGCCGCCCCGACCTGCAGGGCGTCGCCGGTCGCCGCGACCGTCAGGTACCGGTCGGCCGCCGGGTCCTTCACCGTGTACCGGTCGGGCCCGGCCCCGGCGATCTGCCAGCGGGCCTCGGCGCCGCCGCAGGCGACCATGGCCGCGTTTGCGCCCGCCCGGCCGAGACAACGCCCGGGGCTGTCGAGGTTTTCCAGCCGGGCCGCGCCCGCGTCGGTGCGCAGCGACCACTGCTGATGGTCCTCGTTGCCCTTCGGCCGGTGCTGCGCGACCGCGTCCTGGCTCTGCGCCGCGTTCAGGCCGGTCGCGACGCTCTGCACGTAGTAGTTGCCATCCGGGGGCGCGTCCGCCGCGTTCGCCGGGGCGGTCAGCGCCACCCCGGCGACAAGGGCGGCGACGAGCAGTGGAGCGGTGAGTAGGGCGGCGCGGGACGCACGCATCGGTGACCCTTTCCATCGATTGCCGGGCAGCGCAGCGGGGGCTTAGGGCCACCGGGCATTCATGATGGATGTCAATACGCCGATGCGCCAGAGGTCTGGACGAGAAGTTCATCCCGCGTTGCGGAAGGCCGTCCCGGCCCGCTGTCGTACCGTCGAGCGGTGAGCCGAAAGCGGGTCCTCGTCTCCGGCGAGGTGCAGGGCGTCTTCTTCCGGGACACCTGCCGGCGGATCGCGGTGGAGCACGGTGTGTCCGGCTGGGTGCGCAACCTGCCCGACCAGCGGGTGGAGGCGGTCTTCGAGGGGCCGCCGGAGGCAGTCGAGCACCTTGTGACCTGGGCCGGCCGCGGTCCGGCGCACGCCCGCGTGACCGGTGTCGAGGTGCACGACGAGGCGCCGCAAGGGCTCAGCGGGTTTGCTATCCGATAGTGGGACCCTCGCCGTGGCGGCTGCGGGTGCCGACCCGTGGGCGTACCCTCAGGGCGACGAGGCAATAGCGGAAGGACGGACTGCGTCGTGGCCGCCAGCACGTCCCTAGCGGATCCCGCTCTGGGAGGCCCTGTCCGCCATCCGGTCGGCTCCGATGTGGAGCCGACCGATGCCTGACGACGAGATCTCGCCCAATCTAGGCACGCCGCTGCTGTCGCGGAACTTCGACCGGTGGCTGATCGGCAGCGTGCGGCATGCCGTCGCCGCGCATGCCGCGGCCGCCGGCCTGCGGGGCCAGCGGCTCGACGACTTCATCTTTGCCGTCAACGAGATGATGACCAACGCCGTGCGCCACGCCGGCGGTGCCGGCTCCCTGATCCTGTCGTGCGTCGACGGCAGCCTTTACTGCCATGTCTCCGACGCGGGCCCGGGAATGCCGCCCGAACAGGTCAACCGGCACCCGGTGCCGGCCACGTTGGCGCTCAGCGGTCGCGGCCTGTGGTTGGCCCGCAAGCTGTGCGACCGGGTGGACATCGACACCGGGCCGGGCGGCACGAGCGTCCGCCTGCTCATCAGGGTGCCGGCGTGAGGCCGGTCCCGGATCGGCGACGCTACCGGCGCACGATCTCCTCGACCAGCCCGTAGTCGCACGCCTCGCCCGCGTCCAGTGTGCGGGCGGCGGCGAAGTCGTCCTCCACCCGGCTGCGCGGCTGACCGGTCACCTCGGCGACCCGGACCACGAGGTCATCGAGGACCTGCAGGTAGCGCCCGGCCGCCGCGGCGACCTCGTCGGCCGTGCCGGCCACGCCGGTCACCGCCGGCTCGGCGAGCCGGAACCGCGCGTGCGGGTATGCCAGGCGACGCCGGCACGCCACGAAGACGCCGATCACCGCGCCGCCCACCTCACCGACCGCGGTCGCGTGCACCGGGGCGCGCATCACGTCCAGCGCGTCGATGAGCGTGAAGACCGCGCTCAGGTCGCCTTCGGCGGCGCTGATTTGCAGCTTCACCGGCTCGGTGCCGAGCGCGTCGAGCGTCAGCAGCGCCGCGGCCGCCTTGTTGGCCACCGACGTGGTGACCCGGCCCTGCAGGAGCACGATGCGTTCGCCGAACAGCCGCTCCTCCAGCCAGGCGCCGATGCCGGTGTCGTCGGGTGGGGGTGTCGTCGGCCCGCCTGGGGGCACCCGCCAGTTCGGTGGCTCCATGCCTTACTCCTTGTCCCCGGTCGGCTTGTCCCCGGTCGGCTTGTCCCCGGTCGGCGCCTTGCCCGTTGGCGCCCTGCCCGCTGGCGGCTCGGTGCCCAGGCGCAGCTCGAGCCGGCGGCCGACCGCGGCGGCGTAGCGCTCCAGCGTCGACAGGCGCACATCCACCGCCCCCGCCTCGACGCGCGCCACCGCCGGCTGCGACGTGCCCATCCGGTCGGCGACGTCGGCCTGCGACAGGCCGGCGGCGCGGCGCTCGGCAACCAGTTCGGCGACCAGCTCCTGGCGCCGGCGAGCCGACCGGGCCATCTCGCGGAAGCCGGGAAGCACCGGAAGGTCGTCGTCGGTCATATCAGAAACGATATACCTCGGTCATATCAGAAACGATATACCGAGGGTACGGGCGACAGCCGCACCGTTCGCCGACGGCTTACCCGCTGGCGGCCCGGCACCGACCCAGCGATCTTGAATCTCACCTGCAATTATCGCGATACCGGCAGCCAAGATCGCCCGGTCTACCGCAGGCGGCGGGCCGCGAGCTCCGCCAGGAGTGCCGCGCCGTCGGCCAGCACGGTGTCGTCGAAGGCCGTCAGGGGTGAGTGGTTGGTCGGGGCGGTGGCCGGGTCGCCGGTGCTGCAGGCGCCCAGGAAGACATAAGTTCCGGGCACCTTCGCGAGGACCCGGGAGAAGTCCTCGGAGCCGGCCAGCGGGGCGTCCAGCTCGGTGAACCGCTCCTCACCGAACACCTCCCGGGCCGTCGCCGCGACGAAGTCATGCTCGGCCGGGTCGTTGACCGTCAGCGGGTACTCCTCCTCGTAGCGCACCTCGGCGCGCAGGCCGTGCGCGGCCGCGATGTGCTCGCACAGGGCGGCGGCCCGCTCGCGTACCTGTAGTCGGGCGACCGGCGAGAAGGTGCGCACGGTCGCCTCGAAGGTGGCCTGGTCGGGGATGATGTTGCGCCGGGTGCCGGCGTAGA
>WNFX01000386.1_pt1 | contig 58992 bp, 52 predicted proteins | sample 5400111 | NCBI WGS metagenome assembly WNFX01 (sample SAMN13153363, study PRJNA577476) | soil metagenome | isolation source: 40 cm soil or saprolite under grassland replicate 1 | place: USA:California | collected 2016-06-15
GATAATCCTATAGGCGAATCGTTCTACTATCCGGATAGTGCAAAGTGGAAGGTGAACAGGTCGTCGGCGGCAGATCGGGTGTTCATCAAGGGGAAAGAAACTGATTATTTCGACGGCGAAGAGTAATCAATTGTCATGTCGGGCGAAGTAGAGACATCTCTCGATGCTCTGGCATGCAAAAAGAAATCCAGAGATTCCTCGGCTTCGCTCGGAATGACAGAAGACGGGATGCCGGAGGAGGTCTGAAGGAGATTCTTTTGCCCGTGGTCTGCTCTATATCCAAATTACAATCATGAATTCCAAAAAATTACCGCAGGAATTTCCGTACAAGACTTTTCTCAACATCTTGTATGGACCGCTTGAAGTGATCGATGTGCAAAAACTGGCCGATGCTTGCACGGACAAATGGTACAACCAGACGCTATGCAAAGTGAACGATTCAGTCGTCAGGCTGGCGGTCATCCAAGGCGAGTATCATTGGCACGAACACAAAGACATCGATGAATTCTTTTTCGTTCTCGATGGACATTTCCTGATCGATCTTGAAGATCGCGTTGTCGATCTTGCGCCGAGACAAGGCTTCGTTGTGCCTAAAGGTGTGCGTCATCGCACACGCGCGCCCGAACGAACCGTGATTCTGATGGTTGAGCGCGCGGACATTGTTCCTACCGGCGACTAAACGCGCCGCAGGCAGGTGAAAATCATTTCGGGCGGACAAACAGGCGTGGATCGCGCAGCACTCGACGTCGCGCTAAAACATGGAATCGAGTCCGGCGGTTGGTGTCCAACTGGACGTCTCGATGAAATCGGCAGGATTCCAGATCGATATCCAGTCGAGGAGCTGGAAGATGGCGGTTTCATCGAGCGAACTTTGCAGAATATAAAAGATTCCGATGGGACTGTTATCATTTACCCTGGAAAACTGAGTGGCGGAACCGAGCAAACGCTTCATTTCTGCGTTGAGCAACGACGGCCGCACGAACTGATCGATGCCTCCAACGTTTCCACTCAAAAGGCCGCGCAGTTAATCGCCGATTTTGTCCGCGAGAACAAGATCGACATTCTTAACGTGGCAGGCCCGAGGGCAAGCGAATGGCCGGAAGGATACGATTACGCATATCGCACGCTGGATAGTTTCCTCGACGCTCTGTAGCCACCGCGCCCCTGTGGGCGGTTAGGATGAGGACGACTCACAGAGCCGTGGCCACAGATCACTCGTAGCGCAGCGCTTTAACCGGATCGAGACGGGCAGCGAAGTACGCGGGAATGAGCGCGGCAATCGAGCAGATGAAAAATGCGCTAATACAAATAATAGCGACATCTCGCGGGATGACTTCCGCGGGAATCGATGAAAATTGATAGACTTCGCGCGGGAAGATCTCGATGTGCAATGTCGATGCGAGCCAGTGACTGAACTCGTTGCGGTAACGGATTAAGGTCATTCCAAGTCCTAGTCCTGTCAGAGTTCCAAACAGCCCAACGATTGTTCCCTGACCAAGAAAGACCCAGATGATTTGGACAATGTTTGCCCCGAGCGCTTTCACGATTCCGATCTCCCGCCGCTTTTGCACCGTTACCGTAATAAGCGTGCTCATGATTCCGAAGGCCGCAACGACTACGATGAAGAACAAAAGGAAAAACATCACAGTGCGCTCAAGCCGCACTGCTTCGAAAAACTGGCTGTTCATGTCGATCCAGGTCTGCGCGTATTGCGGTGGCTCAAGAAATTGTTGAATTGCTTGTTTCACCCGTTCGGCGCCGTAGGGGTTCTCAGTCCTGACGGTAATGCCGTGCAATGCGTCTCCCAGTCCATATAACTCCTGTCCGACATAGATCGGCACTAGCAGAAACTCGGAATCGTGCAGGTAATGACCGGTCTCAAAAATCCCGGTAACCGTCAGTTCCTTCGGCAGGATGACATCGCGCAATTGGTCAATCGCCTTTTTTTCTTCGTCTCCCTTGGCATTTTCCAGTTTTTTGATGCCATCGAGAATCTGTCCGAGATTGCCCGGCGAATAGACGGTGAGTTTGTCACCGACGTTTGCCTGCAGCTTTCGCGCAAGCTCAATCCCGAGTACGGTCGATTCGCCTTCCAGATTGAGGCTGCCGGATTTGATGAATTTTCTCAGAGGGATGACCTTCTCTTCCTCCGCGGGATCGAGACCGCGAATCAGCGGGGCGACTCGCTTGTTTTGAAATTCGACGATCACCGGTCCCTGGATGTAGGGAGCCGTCGCAACCACTCCCGGCGTGTTGTCGATTTTTGCTTTGAGTGTTCTCCAGTCACGCAAGACGTGCTCCGTGCTCACGAGAATGTGTGCATCGAAATCGATCACTTTCTGACGCAGTTCGCGATCGAACCCGGTCATGACAGCAATCACAAGAATCAGCACCGTTACGCCCAGCATCACGCCGAGAATCGAGATCAGTGTGATGATCGAGAGAAACGTGCGCTTCGGTTTCAGGTAGCGCAGCGCCAGAAAAAGACTAAACGGCAGTTTCAATTCGGCGTTAGCGTGGCGGCAAACCGAGCCTAATTCAACCGCGCACGCTACGGTCAGAGCGCGTGCGCCTTTAGTTCTTCCAGCGTGGCGAATTCGAGGGCGGAGGCGTGCGTAGCTTCAAGGTCAACCGGAGCCGCGCGATTGTGATCAAGCGCGCTTTTCCAGCGGGTCACGCACACGCACCATTTGTCACCCGGCTTCAGTCCAGGGAAACCCCATTCCGGATGCGGCGTGACAAGGTCGTTTCCATCGAGCACTGAGAAATCGAGAAATTCCTGCGTGACTTTCACGCAGACCGTATGAAGGCCAATGTCTTCCGGGCCCGTTCGACAAAATCCGTCCCGATAAAATCCAGTCATCGGATCGCGGCAACAACATTTTAGTTCAGTTCCAAGAACATTCGTCGGCATAAAGGAAGATTACGCGTTAGTATCTGAAAAACTTTAGCAAAGGAGACGATAATGCCAATCCGCGCCGAATACGTTCACACAAATCTGATTGCCAGAGATTGGAAAAGACTGGCTCGATTCTATTCCGAGGTCTTCGGATGCGAGCCCAGGCCTCCGGAACGCGACATGTCTGGCGCCTGGCTGGATCAGTTGACTTCGCTTCAGAACGCGCATCTTAGCGGCATTCATCTGCGACTCCCCGGCTATGGCGATGATGGTCCGACGCTTGAGATTTTCAGCTATGACCAATTGGTCGAGCCCGAACTGCCGTCCGCGAACCAGTGCGGGTTCGGTCACATCGCATTTGCGGTGGACGATGTAGACGAGGCGTTGCAGGCAGTGATTGCTGGCGGCAGCACAGTCGGAAACATTGTTACCACAGAAGTAGATGGCGTCGGTGTTCTTCGAGTCGTGTATGCGCGAGATCCGGAAGGAAATATTGTTGAATTGCAGAAGTGGAGTTGAACCGCAGATCGTTCCGCGCCCTGCCCGTGTCTAGACGAATCGTTATTGCTCACTGGCTCGTACCGGCTGAGCCGGCGCACCGCTTCTTTCAGGATTTGATTAACGATCTCGCGCGCCGATATGATGCGCCCGTTTTCGAGCCGCATGTGACGATTTACGTCGGAGCGAATAGCACAGATGCAGTTAATACAACGCTTTCAAAGGCCGCCCGAGATTGCAAGCGAATCATGCTCCAAGCGCTCGAGGTCAGCCATTCCGATGAATTTATCAAAACACTCTTTGTCGAATTCGGGCTGAACACGAAATTGCGGCAGCTCAATCAAGTCATTCGTAGCGCCGCGCCAGATTCGTCCGATTACGATCTCAAGCCACACTTAAGCTTGCTTTATAAGAGGATGTCGGTGCAAACACGGCGCCAGCTGGCCCGCTCAATTGAAGTGCCGTTTTCTCAAGTAGTTTTTGATTCATTGAAAGCCGTCCGGTGCATTTCACCGACACAAAACCGCGCTGATGTAGAGGTATGGCGCGTTGTGAGCGAGAAAGTTTTGCGTACCTAGCTTGCCTTTGTCGGCGCTCATAGAGCGCCGCTACAGCTCGACAATTCGAAAGGGCTTGCCGGTTTTGCGAAGCGCGGGCGCGGAGACGTTGTAAACGGGAATACCGGTTGAAGTCTTTCCTTCGAGAATGCCGTTGTGGGCGTGGCCGTGGAACACAGCGTTGACGCGAAACCGGTTGATCGGTTCTTCTAGTCGGCTGGAACCAAGGAAGGCAAAAATTTCGGGATGTTCCCCTTTTAGGGTGGCACGGATAGGAGAGTAATGGAGCACTACGATCCGTCGTTCTGTTTGGAGCTTGGCGAGCGCTTGTTCCAGCCGGACAGCATGACTAATCGATTCTTGCACGAATTGCTTAATGAGCGGTTCGCCCCATGCGTTTAGCATTCGCCGGCCGAAACCGCCGCCAAAGCCGGCGATGCCCGCGAAGCCAACTCCTGCAACTTCGATGGCTTCGCCGTCGAGCACAATCACGCCCGCGTTATCGAGAACTTTGCAAACCAATTCCGCCTGTCCCGATTCGAAATCGTGATTGCCCAGCACCGCGAGCATCGGGATTGTCACAGCGGCGCGAATATCGGCGACGAGTGCCTCAGCTTCCTCAGGAAGTCCATAATCGGTGAGGTCGCCGCAAAGCAACAGGATATCAGCAATGCCTGAAATCTCGGCGAACGCTTCGTGCAAGGTACCACGGGAGTGTTTGCCGTAATGAAGGTCCGCGGTCGCGGCAATTCGTAGCTGGCGCTTAGCCATTCTCTTTGAGAAACGTAATCGCCGGCGCTAACGGACGTTTTGGCAACGCAGGGGTGACGCGGTGCCTATGCACTCATTATCGCTTTTAGTTGCGTTATGGTGGTGATGACGCCAAGGAGAACAACGGCCAGGAAAGACAAAGGTAAAAGCGATAGTCTTCATCGCAGATCGGTCCTTGCATTGCAGGATGCTGACGTTCCGTTTTTGATCGGCGGTGCTTATGTGGTGGAGGTTTACGCAGGTGTCTCGCGTCAGACAAAAGACTTCGATTTATACCTGCGACCGCAGCATGTCGATTTCGCCCTCGATGCACTCAAGCGTGCGGGATATAAGACAGAAAAAACATTTCCGCATTGGCTCGCCAAAGCTAGGCGCGGTCGCGACTGTGTTGATTTGATTTTTCGCGCCGGCAATGGGTTGTGTGAAGTCGATGACTCATGGTTTGAGCGGGCGCACAATCACGAGTTCGGTGACTTGCCAGTGAAACTTTGTGCGCCAGAGGAAACGATTTGGATGAAGGCGTACATCATGGAACGCGAACGGTTCGACGGTGCCGACATTGCGCACATCCTTCAAAGCTGCGCAGAGAAACTCGACTGGCCGCACCTGGTTCACCGCTTTGGTGCGGACTGGCGAGTGCTACTCAGCCATTTGGTGCTGTTCGGTTACATTTATCCGGGTGAGCGCGATAAAATTCCCGCCGCTATCATGGACGATTTGATCGCGCGGTTGCAAAGTGAGAAGCGCACTGCCGGAGCTGACCGCATTTGTCGCGGCACGCTGCTTTCGCGAAAGCAATATCTGCTGGACATTCAAGAGCGGGGATTTCGCGATGCAAGGCTGCAGCAACGTGTCCATATGAATGCCAAGGATATTGCGCATTGGACAAGGGCGATCGCGAAAGAGGAAAAAGCGCGGGGCAAGCCCGCGTGATTCGTTACAACGTTACCATGGATCGGAATTTAACGATTCAACGTGGCGAAGCCGCTGGCATTGGACTCGGTTGGGCAAAAACCGGTGAAACTGCTGGCGACGGAGCTGCGGATACTCTGGCGATTTTCGCTTTCGCTTCGTCGAGCACTACTTTTTCTTCCGGAGAAATCCCGTCGTCCGCGGCGGCCACGTAATCCCTTGCTGCGTCGATTTGGCTTGCGTCGCCCAGCAATAGCGCCGCGTAAACTGCTGCGTGCGGGTCGCGTAATTGATCTGCTGGCAATCCTTGAATAATTGCAACGGCCTCCGCGTGTCGGCCAAGGCGATACAGAGAGAACGCATAAGTCACATCGCAGTTGACTTCGTTCGGCGCGCGGTCGTGCGCCTCTTTGGCGAGTTCATGCGAGTGTTCTACATTTCGCTCGAGGTTGAGGCCTAGTCGCGCGAGATCCGCCGTGATCGGCGCCTCGTTGGGAGAGCTATCGTGTAGACGCTGAAGAACATCGTAAAGTTTTTCGGTGTCATTGTCCTCGCGATAAAGCCGGCGAAGGGCGTCCAGGGCCTCGCGTCGCATGGGCGGATCTTCTGCGGCGCGCAGCCACAGTTGTTCGGATTCTTTCTCCAGATTCCATTTCGAAGCGAGACGCGCGAGGACAAGTTCGCGCTCGGGCTGGTCGTGTGTCGATTGTTCTGCGGCGCGCCAAAGCGCATGGAATTCTGTGTCCGCATTGTCTTGTCGTGACTGGCGCGTGGCAATTGCCTGATATGCAAGGCGCAGGTAATCGGATTCGCCCCACATTCCCTTGCGGGTCCATCGTTTCAAACGCATCCAATTCTTCGCATTGGCGTACGCGTCTGCCACTGCAACAGCCGCGGGCGGCGCAGTCAGTTTCTCTACCGCAAGCTTCTCGATCCACTTGATAACCCCTCCAGTGAGTCCATTTCGGTTCATCCAGTTCATGAGCGATGCGAGATCGGATGGATTTTTTGCGGCAAAAGGTTTTACGCGTTCCAGCAGCAGGTGGAATTTTTTCTCATCGAGCTTCCGATAAAAATTCAGGCAGAGAAGATAATCGCCGAAGTTGACCTCCTGCGACATTTGGAGCTGTTGCGCGAAGTTATCCCCCGCTGAGAGATCATTGCGTGCCACAGCATCATTGAGCAAAGCACGCAGCGCGCCGGTCCGATAGGGAGCGAGCTTGCTGAGCCGCTCGAGATTTTCGCGGGCTTTCGCGTTCTTTTGTGCATCACTGGAATGGATTTGCAGAGCTGCGAGATTGAACTGGTACAGATCATTCTTAGGTTCTTTTTTTACGGCAGCGGCGAATTGTTCTTCTTGTTCGGCAAAGTTTCCTTGGGCACAAGCCAACCAGCCTGCAACAACATGAAAGGCAGCCCTGTCACGATCACTGGCGGGAATCTGATCGAGCGCCTTTCGAGCAAGATCGAGCTTTCCAAAGCGCAGTGCGGCGGAAACGAGATTAAGCTGACTGTCCGGATCTTTTGGTCGCAGGCGCGCAATTTGTTCACGCCATGAAATCGCGTCTTCGAGATTCTCTTTCTCCGCTGCTTCCGCTAGTATATACAGGGCCGGCAAAGAATTGGGACGTTGTGCCAGGAGTTCCCGCGCGGTCTGCGTTGCCTCACTGAATCTTCCCTGCTGCAACATCGAAGCGGCTTCATGTAACAAGCGGGTTTGGCGCCAGTCTTCGTATAGTCTTAAGCCGTACCTGAAAAAAAGAGCGCCAAGCACAATAGCAATTGCCAAGGCAGCAGCTATAAGAGCGACACGAGCTGGCCAGAGCTGTCGTTGGAAGAAGGACTCCAGACCAAAGAGCGATTGGCGGATTCTTCTATATCCAGCGTCTTCGGTTCGTTCCGCGATTTTCATCTCGTGTCTCCGAGCGCAAACGATCCGCTTGTTTCTTTCCATTACACCCGTGCCGACCACCGAGGCTAAGGGCGCGTGGCTACCTCTGGCTCTTCAACTACAGGAATTGACTTCACCGAGTCCTCGATCTTTTCCCTCAAACGCCGGCCCCAAACATATCGTCCCAACAACACTTTTACGGTGGCTGTAAGTGGGACGGCAAGAAGGGGACCGATTATCCCGCCAATGATCAAACCCCAGACAAAGATCGATACAATCACCGTCATTGGATGCAGCCCAACGTAATTCCCAACAATTCGCGGGGCGTAAAATATGCCTTCCAAGTTTTGTATTACGATGAAAATTACCGTTACCCAGATAGGGTGCGCCCAATCGCCCCATTGGAAAGCTGCAATCAGAACCGCTGGCACCCAGCAGATGATGATCCCGATGTAGGGAACCATTGTCAGCACAACAACAAACGCACCAATCACAGGCGCAAAATTGAGACCGAGAAGAGTCAGCGCTGTCCCGATGAGGATGCCATCAACAAGACATACCAGCAGTTGTCCTCGAAAATAAGCAGTGACATAGCTATTGATTTCTGACAAAAGCTCCGCGACTTCGTCTCTGAGAGGCGACGCGCGTAAAGGCAAATATTCTCTCCAGTGCGCTTCAATGCGCGGCTTTTCGTTCAACAGAAAAAAAAGATAGATCGGCACCAAGATTAGACTGAGCAAAAAACCTGTGACACCAAGAAAGCCGCCGATGCTTTTCTTAAGAATATCCCAGAACTTTTCCATCAGGGTTGGAAGCGCCTGCTGCAAATTAGGCATTTGTTTTTCCACGTACGCCTGAATGCGCTGGCGTTCGGCAGTGGTGAGCTTTGGCGGGCTCGGCGCGATTGTTTCAGGTGCAGGCGCCGTGCCGGAGGATTTTGGGGTGGGAGAGACAGTCGGTTGCGCGTGAGGCGAAGGAGAGGGCGCCGGTCCGATGAGCCAGTTTGTAAAACTTGTCGATGCAGATTTCGCACGGCTACCGCCAAGGAATCCGAACGTTTGATCGAATCGGTAGATTAGATCCACAATGTAGTCGCGAGCTCGCTCGGTATACGCAGGAACCTGCCTGGCGAAATTCACGCTTTGTATTGAGATGGTCGGGACGAGCCACGCGGCCAATCCACCGAGAGCAAAAAAAGCGATGGCGAAAAGAAGAGCCACCGCCTTGGTGCGACTGAGCGTCCCACGAGACATTTTTGTCACCAGCGGGTCCAGCAAATAAGTCAGAATCACCGCGATGGCCACTGGGATCAGGATCGGTTGGAGGAAACTAATGACATTGGCGCTCGCCCAAATCACGGTGCCGATAATCACGATGAGAAGAACGACACAGAAAGCTGTGAGCGCCGCCCACATCATCTTGCGCTGCCACGGTGTGGGATAATCGCTCATGTTCGTTGCGAGAACGCCGGGGGTCACTGGGTTGGATTTGTCTTTGTTGGTGGACCGTTGCCAATTGGCGCCTTTGTTCTTTCGATCTTGTTCGCCAGGTTCTTATTCTTTGGATCGAGCGCCAGAGCTTTTTGCCAGGATTCCAGAGCCTCCGGCACGCGATTCAATTTCAAATAGGTGTCGCCAATATGCTCGAAGACAACCGGATCATCGTGGTCGGCAGTTTTTGCAGCACGGAGCAGGTTGCTCAACGCTTGATCAAATTTGCCTTTTCGGAACTCTACCCAACCGAGGCTATCAAGGTAAGAGGCGTTATTTGGTTCTATCTCGAGGGCGCGTTTAGTCATCGTTTCGGCCTCGTCCAGGTTCATGTTGTGATCGGCCCACATATAGCCGAGATAATTGCAGGCTTCTGCTGAGTTCGCCGGATCGAGCGCAATTGATTTGCGAAGGAGATCAGCCGCCTTCTCGTACAGGCCTGCCTGCTCTGCCGCCGCGCCATAGTTGAAATAGAACCTGGCATTTACCATGTCATTGCCTTGGTCGAGTTGCGCCTCGTGCAATGCTTCCTCAAAAGTCGCCACGGCCTGCTGAGTTTGTTTCGCTTCGCTTTGGGCAATGGCCAGATAGTAAACGATCTCCGGCGCCCCCAGGAATCGGCGCCGGGCTTCTGTCAGCAATCTGACCGCGCGATCGGCATCTTTTAAAGGTCCAAGCAGCAGTTCTGCCAGATGCAAATATGTGCCCACATGATTTGGATTAATCAGCAGGCTTTGCTCGTAATTTGCCGCCACTTTCGCAAAGGTTGCTTTTGCATCGTCAACTCTCTTTGCGCGTTGGAGCGATCGCGCTTCATCATCCAGCACCTGCGCCAATAAATCGTAGGTTTGGTATTTTTCAGGATGCTCTTTGATAATTTGCTCGAGCATCTCAACTGCTTTACCGCGCTGATTTGTCAGGATAAAACCAGTCGCCAGTTTCTCTCGCGCGTTTGCATCGTCCGGTTGCAGTTCAAGAACGTGCAGATAAAGCGGAATTGCCTCTTTCAATTGCTGGGAGGCTGCATAGTAGTCGGCGACATCCTTTAGAATCGCAGGGTCATCGCCGGCGTGTTCGGCTGCGTTTTTGAACATTTCGTTGGTCCTTTTCAGTTCGTCGGGCTTCGGCTGTGAATCGGACTTGAAAAGAATTGCCACGTAAAGTTTGCCTAGTCGCATCCAAAAGTTGGCGTCGTTGCTGCGAACCTTTGTGGCGCGATCCAGAACCTCCAGGGCCTTTTTCTCTTGTCCGGCCGCAACTTCGATTTCCACCAGACGCTGGTAACCGTCGATGTCCCCGGGATTGAGGGTAATTGCCCGGTTGGCATAATCGATAGCCTGATCGGTTTTCTTCAGATACTTCGCGTAAATGAATGCGAGTTGTTGATACGGGTCGGCGTCCTTCGGATTCGCCTTGATTGCATCTTTCAACACATCAATCGCCTGTGGGAAATCATCCTGCTCTATGAGCAAAGCCGCCACGCGCGAGGCGAGTCGCGATTGGCCGGGATCGACATTTAGCACTTTGCGATACGCCTCCAGCGCGCGATCCATCTCGCCATTTTCTTCGAGTGACATTCCCTCGACAAAATGCGTCAGCGCATCCGCCTTATGTGCGCCTTCCGAACGTAGTGCGAGATCGGCAGCCGGCTTGGAATAGAGCGAATCGTCCTGGCGACCAGTCTTTTTGGTTGCTGCCGATGAAGATTTCGGCGTTCGGGCGACTACTGCACTCGCGCTAACGAGAAAAGCGAACACAATGAAAAACCACCCGCGCAGCGAAACGCTCCGCTTTTTGGGCTCCCTCACACCTTAAATGTTAGCTTTTGGCACAGCCTCCGCAAACCTTACCCAAACCTGTATAGGCAACCGTGCCGGCCGGGCTTTTCATGGATGCGGTTGACAGGCCCGTTACAGCCTCGCGACAACTCCTGTTACGCTTTGTACCGGAGCCGCTTCTTATGCCGATGCGCTTTCATGCGCTTGCGGCGCTTATGCTTCGCAATTTTCGCTTTGCGTCTTTTCTTGAGAGAGCCCATTCAGATTTTCAAATTCGCGAGTTCCGATTCAACCATCAGATGCGCTGCAATGCAACCCAGTTCTCACATTGCTGGGTAACATCACTTCTTTAACATTGCATCTCGCTTGCTCTTAAACTCGCTTTCAGCTTTCCACTCTGGAAATTTATCGCCGTTAGCTACCTGATAACCGACTTCGAATAAGAGATCGACATCCTGCACCGCGCCGGAGAGATCCCAATTCGGATCAACTTCGTCCGACACCTGATGATAATGATGCGCGGTGTAATCGTCCTTCTTTTCCTGACCGAAATTTGCTGGTTTCCCGATGAAGTCTTTGCCGCCACCGGTATAAAGCGAAGGCACGCCGCGCTTGGAAAATTCAAAATGATCGGCACGATAGAAACTGCCTTTCTCCGGCTGACTATTGGGTTTCATCTCTCGCCCGTTGCGTTTGGCCGCTGCGGCCAGCAGGTCGTCGAGCGTTAAGTTGTTGTTACTGAGGTCCTCGATATCGCGGGTTTTCCCCCACGGATTCACGGTGTCGATGTTGATGTCGGCGAGCGTCTTTTCCAGCGGATACAGCGGATGGAGGGCATAGAATTTCGCGCCGAGCAATCCTGCTTCTTCGGCAGTTGTGGCCATGAATAAGACCGACCGTTTCGGCGGCGGATTTAATTTCGCGAACGCAGCCGCAAGCTGGATAAGCGATGCGACGCCAGACGCATTATCGATGGCACCGTTAGAAATCTGATCGCCTTGTAACTCGGGATGACGTCCGAGGTGATCCCAGTGTGCCGTGTAAATGACGTTTTCATCCCTCAATTTCGGATCGCTTCCCTCGAGCTTGCCGATCACGTTATGCGATTTGAATAAACGCAGTTGTTGTTTGATGTCGATATTGGCCTTTGCTTTCAGCGTCACGGGTCGGAATTCTTTTGTGATTGCCGATTTCTGCAGCGCCTCGAAATCCTGACCACAAGCGGCCAGCAATTTTTTCGCAGTATCAAGCGTGATCCACGAGCGCGCTTCCACGGCGTCCGCGTTTTTATTTGGCGAATCGATCTCGTAGTTCTCCTTGCCCCAACTCGTTCTTACCACGGAATAAGGGTATCCCGCCGACTCGGTCTGATGGATGATCACAGCGGCTGCAGCGCCTTTTTGTGCAGCGATCTCGTATTTGTAAGTCCAGCGGCCGTAGTAGCTCATTGCTTTCCCTCCAAACATTTTTTCATCGAGTTTGGATGGATCTTTCGGATCGGGAATCGATGGATCGCCAATCAGCATCAGCAGCGTCTTGCCGCGAACATCGACATTTTTGTAGTCGTCCCATCCGTATTCCGGTGCGACGACGCCGTACCCGACAAAGACGACTTCTGAATTGTTGATCTTGATTTCCGGTTGGAGACGTGCCGAGAAGGCGATGAAATCCTCGGGATACTTGAGATCGACGGTTTTATCTCCAATGACGAACGACATCCCGGGTTCGCTCTTGATCCCAGCCAACGGAACTTCTTGTGTGTACGCCCCGTCTGGATTTCCGGGTTTCAACCCGATCTGTTTGAACTGATCGCTGATATATTTGACCGAAAGCTCTTCTCCTTTCGTCCCCGGTGCGCGCCCTTCAAACTCATCCGACGCGAGAACCTTAATGTGCGCGAGTATGCCGTCCGGCGTGATCGCCTCCAGCGCTGGTTTCAAGCGCAGTGCCAATTCGTCGACCGCGAAAAGCGAAGTCGCAGCGGCAAGAAAGACTGCGACTAACGAACACAAAATTTTCATGCTCTTTCTGTAGCGGCGCTCTATGAGTGTCGCAAACATTTGTGGCTACGTCAGGCGCGATAGCGTTCGAAAAGAAATTGGATGCGGGGATTCGAGAGAGATGGAGGCGTCGCCTCGTCAAAATCTGTGCACGCGAGTAACTGGCGCAAGCCAACCGATTCTGCCATCGAAATCATTTGAGCAGGCGAGAACAATTGCCATTCGAAATTGTCTTCGCCACCGACCGGATAATCCAGGTATACGAACAACCGATCTTCCTCTACGCGCTTGGTCTCGCGAACTACCCACCTGGTGTCTCGAACTCATAGCGACCCTGATGCGCGACAAAAAACTCGGCACTCCATAGGTCCAGGATAACTCGACCGCCTTCACGAACTCCCTCAGCCAATCGTTCGAGCACCTCTCGATTTGTTGTCGAATCGAAATAGCCAAAACTTTGAGACATGATTATCGCAATATCGAACGCGCCGGATCTGGCCGGTAATCGCGAACATCCGCGATCATGTAGATCGGGCCGCCAGCTAGCGCGCGAGCTTTCGTGATTACATCAGCATCGCGATCAATGCCGATCACTGAGTAACCGCGCTTCGCGAGCGCCCGCGCATGTCGCCCCATACCGCAACACACATCCAACGCTTTGCGAAAAGTGGGTAGGCGAGCGCAACGACAGACGAACTCTGTCTCCTGCCTGGTGCGAGCCTCACTGATACCGATGTGGAAGAACTCAAACCACTGAGGAGAATAGGCATTCGCTTCTGCGCGCATAATTCCGGAGTCGCACTGGATCTAAGCTTGATCAGAATTATTCTGACGTTGAATAAACCAATCAAACGTTGCGGAAAGCGTGTGTGCACCAGATTCGTCGTAGATATCTACTGTAATTCCGATGACCGAACGGCCCTTCGATGAAAGCTCTGCATCAAGCCGAGCGAGAGATTCAGGCGTGGTACTCGCGGCGGACATGATGGTGCCATTTGCAGGATTGCGGAATTTCGCTTCCACGCGACGCAGGACCGGCACAAGACCATCAGAGGAACCGAAATGTTTGAGCAAAAGCTCGCCGCTGGAAGCCTCGGCAAGGGCGAGCTGCGCGCCCGCGTGAACTGTGCCAAGATGATTAAGATACTGGCTTCCTGATGGCAGTTCCAGTATATGCGCAGCGTCGCTTGCGGAACGAATGCTGAGGAGGCGATTGAAAGGCAATTCAGTGACGCTGGCTTTCACACAATGCTATACCTTGATCGAAGGCGAGGTGAGCCAAGCGCGAATTTTTTCCAACGTCTCGTCTCTATCCATTCCAGTAATCGGGTTCTGAAAAATTTGTCGTGCCCAATCCATCAGTCGCGGCCCCGAAATCTCAGTCTCATCGGGATGAGCAGCAAAATACTGGGATGTTAGCCATTCTGTCCGAGGAAAAAGGTGCAAGTGAACAGCGCGTGTCTCCTCCGAAAATAAAGTGCAGTAAACTCGTTGTGGGCGAACGATCGCTTCGATCGCAGCAGTGGTCATTGCCAACGTTGGCCCAAGCGCTGCAAGAGCTGATGGGTTCATCTGCGAAAGAGACTCGACGGCATTCCTAGGCGTAACAATCAGGTAGCCAGGGATGTAGCAAGCGCTGCACGGTTCTATGATGAAATACTCACTGGCGAGAGATCGCGAACGGTCTCTCGATTGTCCAGTGGGCTTTGTGAGGTCCCTCACTTCGTTCGGGATGACAAAGTAATGTTAGCGGGCTTTTTGGGACGATTCGGCAGGCGCTTCCTTTTTCTCGTGCGGGCCGATGCCGATTCTTTTCAGGAACGGTTGAATCGATTGTTTGCGGCCGAGAAACTTCTCGATGGAAACGGTGACGTCACGCGAATCGCCCGGTTCATAGATTTCGTGCCGTAACTTCATACCGGCTTGCTTGTCGAGGTAGCCATCCTTTGCCTTTTCGAAAACGGTTGCCATATCTGCGGCGATGGCGTCCGCCCATGCATAGCCGTAGTAACCGGCATCGTAGCCATTTAGGTGGCCGAAGTACGAAACGAAGGTAGTGCTCGGATCAATAGGGAGAAAGACCTTTTCCAGGATAGGGTTTGAAATAGCCACACAATCGAATGGCATATCCTCCGCATGCTGATTGTGTAACTCGAGGTCGAGCGATGCGAAAGCGAACTGGCGTCTATAAAAAACACCGGCATTCGCCAGCTTCGCGTCATTCATTTTTTTGATGATTTCTGCTGGAATTTTTTTAGATGGATCGCGGTAATCGGCCGCAAACGTGTCGAGCACTTTCTTGTCCCAGACCCAGCTCTGCAGCATCTGCGATGGTGCCTCTACGAAATCCCCCGGCACATGGGTTCCGGCAAAACGGCCGTACTTCGCGCGAGTGACAATGGAATGCAGCGCGTGACCGAATTCGTGAAACAAGGTTTCGACTTCCTGGTGCGTCAACAAGGAGGGCTTGTCTGCTGTCGGAGGCGAAAAGTTGCAAAGTAAGGCGACAGTTGGCCGCTGGTATTTTCCATCGGGCAACAGTTTACCGCTGATGATTTCGAATTGGGCGAAGTGATTGAATTTTCCTTCACGAGGAAACATGTCCACATAAAACATCCCAAGCGGTTCGCCCGTGGAGGAATCGGTCACCATATAGAGCTGGAGATCGTCGATCCATTTGTAAGGCGTGGCGATCTTCTCAAACTTCAGACCAAAGATGCTCTGATAAATGTTGAACATACCGTCGAGCACCTTTTGGAACGGGAAATATGCGCGCAATGCTTCCTTATCGACGGCGTATTTTTGTTTGTCCCGCTGGTTGGCGTAATACCGCCAGTCCCACACCTCGATTTTGGCGTTGGGATCGTTTGTGTCGGCGGCCTTCAATTTTTGCAATTCCGCGACTTCGCTCTCAAACTTGGGCTGAATTCCTGCGACCAGATCGCCGATGTATTTCTCCGCGTTCGCGCCATTCTTGGCCATTTTGACTTCGGTCTGATAGTCGTCCCACGATTTGTAACCGAGCCGCAGCGCGATCTTGTTCCGGAGCGCAAGCATCTGGTTGAGGACAGGAACATTTGCCTCTTTGGCGATCGTCTCGCGAATGACATAAAGCTGTTTGCGCGTTGCCTCGCTCTTTGCGCTTTCCTCGACGGTGTTGAATTGCCAAGTGACATTTGCCATCACTGTGTGGCGTCATCTCCTGTCCGGATGCCGGGCGAAGCGAAGAAGCTTTCCGGCAGTCCATCCAAATCGGCTTTAGTGAAAATCACTGGCGCATTGGCCTTCACGATGTTTGTGTCGAAATCAGTCCCGAGTTTGGATAATTCCTTCCGCAATTGCTCAATCTCTTTGCGTTGATCGGGCGGAAGGTCTAATCCAGCGCGGCGATAATCGCGCAAGGTTTCGTTGAGCAGTTTTTCGTCCTCGCCCGAAAGCTTGGGATGCGTATCGGCGAAAGCCTTGATGGCCTTGTAAACGTCCTCGCGGTAATCAATGCCGACAGCCCAATCCTGAAAGGCCTTGATCGCGTTCTCGGCAGCGGCGCGCATTTCTGGATTCGTGTTTGTCTCTTTAATGATTGTGGCCCTGTTCGCTGCGAGGCCTGCCTCGTAAGTGAGATCATCGAGTGCCACCACTGTGCTCCTAAAAGTGGCCTTCTTCAGATCTTGCGAGCCGATTTGATCCAGTGCCTTGTTCGCCTTGGCGATGGCGTCGTTCATCGCGGCCTCAACCGCTTTCGGCGTTTGCTCCCAATTGGGGAGCGTCAAGACAGTATTGGCCTTCGCGGCTGCAGATCGAAAGTCATCGACAGTTTTCAGTTCGGCCGCTGGGAGACTTGGGCTCGCCGCGGCGAAAACGAATGACAGGAAAAGAAACGACGATTTCATAGTGGTCGAAGTTGGCCCACACCTGTATGCGCGCGCCGCCGCAAAGGCAAATTCAGCAGATCAGCGGTGAGCGCGAGTACGCGGAGGAGCCCACCGCCGCTGGTCAGACGCGCATATGGGCTGCGATTCTCAGGTTGCGTTTGACCCTGGCGCAAGGTTAAGAAACGTGCGCCACGATGATTCAGAAATTTTTCCTCGCCTTCATTCCGATCTTTGTCGCGATCGATCCAATCGGACTTGTCGCGATTTTTACGGGGCTCGCCGCCAACGCTTCGCCGGAGCAGCGGAAACGCCAGGGGTTTCTCGGAATTGTCACGGCGCTCTGCGTGGCTGTCGGATTTATTTTTCTCGGGGAAATTATTTTTGACGCGCTTGGGATCACCGATGCGGACTTTCAAGTCGCGGGCGGTCTTATTCTGCTTGCTCTAGCGGGTCGCGAGTTGCTCAATGTTGGGCCGTCCGGACACGGTGGGGTTGGTGTTTACGTTGGTGTCGCTTCTGGTTAATCTCGCCCTGGTCGCATTGGCGTTCTGGAATGCAGACTGGTTCACGCGCTGGATGGGCAGACAAGGGTTGCGCGGCGTGTCGAAGATAGTCGCACTCCTTCTGGCCGCGATTGCTGTGAGTCTCATCCGGCGCGGGTGGAACGCCCCGGGCTGATTCGATGTAAACGGGCTAAAACCTTGTGCTCCGACTCTATCGCCGGGTTCACATCACTTCGAAATGACTCGAAGTTAAAAAACCGTTTCTGGGCCGCTGGCAATATGCCTGCGCGATGAGGGCCAGAATTCTTTCAATTCCGCGGTCCTATCACCATGCTGATAACGCCAATTCAACTCAACTTCGATTGCCTTGATTTCGTCTTGCGCAGGCTGGGCTTGCCCGTGGTAGATATAAGCGGGTACGCCCTGTCGAGTCTGAGTCAGCGGAGTCATCCCATAGAGGTCTAAGCGGCGCTGCTGCAATTGGGCCGTGGTCCAGTTCCGGTAAGCTGGATTGCGGTAACCCCACACTTCAGCTGTAGTAGCGTAGCGGGAGTAAGTGTAACCAGTCGTCGCCGAGGGTGGCGCGTATTGTTCGGCGCAGCCGATAAGGCCGACGGCAAATGCTGCTAACAATAGTCGTTTCATAATCTGTAATTTTTTATAGTTCGTTTTTGGAGACAGACTTGCACTCAATTGAACCACATAAATTACCCACAGTCGCATGTTTATTTTGCCTTTTAGGTCATGACCATTATTTTACGAGTGGCGCAGAGTCCAAACAATGCGCCAAAGTCGATTCAATTAACAAAGTCGGCGCTTCAGCCGGGTCATTGACACTCTAGAGGCTCCTGATACTATCCTCGCTCCAATGAGATTTCCTTTACCGCTTACAGCGAAAATCGCGGCCTACGTGATCGGGCATAAGTTGCGTGGCACAAAGAAATTCGCCACGGTGCTTCAGCTCGAGCCGCTGCACACGTGCAATCTCACATGCACGGGTTGTGGACGGATTCGAGAGTATTCCACGTCGCTCAAGGACATGATGAGCCTGGAGGACTGTCTCGGGGCAGCAAAGGAATGCAACGCGCCGATGGTTTCCATCTGCGGCGGCGAACCGCTTATCTATCCGCATATCGAGGCGCTGGTGGAAGGACTGCTCGCGCAGAATCGGATCGTTTATATCTGCACCAACGCCATGTTTATGCGCAAGAAGATGCGCGAGTGGATGGCCTCGCAGTTGTCGATCCGGTCGGAATTTATCGAAGAAAAAATCACTACATTGCTCGGTGCGGGACTGCTAAGCGAAAAAGATGCAGCCGAAATTCGCAAGGGACCAAAAGACCCGGCAAAGCCAACTATTGGTCCGACCAAATGGATGTACTGGAACGTGCACCTCGACGGTTTGGAGCGAACACACGACCTGATCGTGGAACGCGAAGGCGTTTTCAAGGAATGCATTTTGGCAATCAAAATGGCGAAGCTGCTTGGCTATCAAGTCGCGACGAACACTACTGTCTACAAGGAAACCGATATGCAGGAGATCGAACAAATGTTCGCTTATCTTTCAGATCTTGGCGTAGATGGTCACACCATTACCCCTGGATACGATTACGACGCTGCCAAGAAGGACATGATCAAGCGGCTCAATTTGCGTCCGGAAAACTTCTTTCTTACCCGTACGATGACGGTCGAGAAGTTTCAAAGAGTCGAGGAGTGGATGAGTCGATATACTTTACTGGGGACGCCAGTCTATTTTGAGTTTCTCGCGGGCAAGCGTGATCTGACATGTTCGGCATGGGCGATCCCTACGCGCAATATCCGCGGCTGGAAAGGCCCATGCTATTTGATGACCGATGGACACTATTCGAGCTATGCGGAATTATTGGAAAAGACCGCATGGGACCGTTATGGCGTCGTGAACGGTGTCGCGCGCGATAGCCGCTGCGAGAACTGCATGGTGCATTGCGGTTATGAGCCGACTGCGACGTTGGGCCTGCAAGCGCGGCGAGGAGATACCTGGAAGACGGTCAAGTTCAATTTCGGCTCGAAACCGAAACCCTCTGGGCGTGGCAGCGAAGTGCTCGCCTTCAATGGCGCGAGCTCCGGTAACGGGCACCTGACCGGAAAACGGGCAGAAGTTGCAGCACAAGCCTCGTAAGAGTCGGATCTACATGCCGGAATTTTCGAAGAACCTCATTGCGTTGCCGAGCGCGCGACCAGAGATATCGGAGTCTTATTCGACAAACGACGAAGAGATTGCGCACGCCATCGCGCGTGCGCAAGAGAACCTGTTACGCCAGCAAAAGCCAGATGGCCATTGGTGCGGGGAGCTAATCGTCGATAGCACCCTCTGCTCGGATTATATCCTTTTCATGCATTGGTGCGGCGAAGTGGATGCGCAATTGCAGCGGCGCTGCGTGCGTCATATTCTCAAACGCCAACTGCCGGACGGAGGATGGAACATTTATCATGGCGGCCCAAGCGAGATTAATGCGTCGGCCAAAGCATATTTTGCCCTAAAGCTCGCGGGCTGTTCGGTGGACGCGCCGTTTATGCAGGAGGCGCGCGCGAATATCATTCGTCGCGGAGGCATTCCGCAGATGAACACGTTTAGCAAGCTTTATCTTGCATTGCTCGGCCAATTTCCCTGGAAATATCTGCCGGCAATCCCTGTGGAAATGGTGCTGCTCCCGCGGTGGGCGCCATTTCACATTTACAAAATGTCGTCGTGGAGCCGCGCCATGCTCATACCGCTGGCGATTCTCAGCCATTTCAAACCGACTCGAGTTTTGCCTGGCGAAAAGCAATTGCACGAACTCTATCCACTCGGCACCGAGCAAAGCGATTTGCGCTTGCCCCGCAGTGAACCTTTCTGGACCTGGCGGAATTTCTTTTTGCGGCTCGACGACACGTTCAAGTTCCTGCAACCCCTTCGGATTCGCCCGCTACGCCGGCGCGCGCTGGAGGAAGCGGAGCGCTGGATGCTCGACCGGATTGGTGAGGGCAGCGATGGCCTCGCTGCAGTGTTTCCCGCGATGCTGAATTGTTTGATCGCGTTGCGCGCTCTCGGTTACTCAAAATCAAATCCGATTTACGCCAAGGCGGAAAAAGACTTCGCCGGACTCTTCGTTGACGATCCCGAGGACTTCCGCGTCCAACCGTGTCTCTCGCCAATCTGGGACACTGCGATCAACATCATTTCGCTGGCTGAATCAGGTCTTCCTGCCGAGCATCCTGCCCTGCAAAAGGCCGCCGAGTGGCTCGTTAATAAAGAAGTGCGCATTCGTGGCGATTGGTCGGCAAACAATTCGTATCCACAAGCCAGCGGATGGGCATTCGAATACAATAACGTTTATTATCCCGACACCGACGACACGGCGATGGTGTTGATGGCACTGCGGCTAATCCAGCCAAAGGATCCTCAAGCGCTCAATGAAATCTTTCGTCGCGCCTTGGATTGGCAGCTCAGCTTCCAGTGCCGGGATGGCGGCTGGGCAGCATTTGATAAGAACGTGACCACGCCGTGGCTGGAAGACATGCCGTTTGCGGATCACAATGCGATCCTAGATCCAACCTGCAGTGATCTTACTGCGCGCACGCTTGAACTGCTCGGCTATATCGGGTTCGATTCCAACACGCGATCTATCCGAGAGGCCATCCAGTACCTGATCGATACTCAAGATAAGGACGGCTCGTGGTACGGGCGCTGGGGCGTCAATTACATCTACGGCACCTGGCAGGTGCTGCGCGGTTTGCGCGCGATTGACCAGGACATGACGCAGGACTGGATATTGCGCGGCCGCGATTGGCTTGAAAGTTGTCAAAATAACGACGGCGGTTGGGGGGAGACTTGCGGCACCTACGAAAACCCATCGACCAAAGGCATCGGCGAAAGCACGGCGTCGCAAACGGCGTGGGCGATCATGGGCATCTGTGCGTGCGGCGACCTTGATCGACCGAGTATCCAGAGAGGTTTGCGCTACCTGCTCAGTTCGCAAAAGCCCGATGGATCATGGGATGAAGAGCAAATTACCGGCACCGGTTTTCCACGCGTGTTCTATTTGAAGTACGACATGTATCGCCAAAACTTCCCGCTGCTCGCCTTGGCGACCTATGTCAATTATCGCAGCGGCGTCGGACATCGCCTGGGTTTTTATCGCTGCGATCGATAGGCGCGACCCCTGGGCGCACCGCATCGGTTCCAATCGCGTGAAAAATAAAACCTGTCGCACGGCGTAATTCGATCTAACTGTAAAGATTATGGCTTACGAATTACCCAAATTACCTTATCCGTACGATGCCTTGGAACCGTACATCGATGCGAAGACGATGGAAATCCACCACACCAAGCATCACCAGGCTTACATTGACAACGTCAACAAAGTGCTCAAAGGCAAAGCCGATCTCGAAAAAAAATCGGTGGAGGATTTGATAAGTGATCTTAAATCGGTGCCGGAAGACATTCGCACGGTCGTGCGTAACAACGGCGGCGGTCACGCCAATCATTCGTTTTTTTGGAAAATTATGGGACCGAATGCCGGCGGCGAACCGAAAGGCAAACTCGCCGACGACATCAAATCAACGTTCGGTAGCTTTGACGATTTCAAAGAGAAATTTGCTGCGGCTGGCGTGGGCCGTTTTGGCAGCGGCTGGGCGTGGCTGATCAAGAATAAGAACGGAAAACTCGAAATCATTTCGACGCCAAACCAGGACAGCCCGCTGATGGACGGCAACACGCCGATTCTTGGCGTCGATGTTTGGGAGCACGCTTATTATCTCAAATATCAAAACCGCCGGCCCGATTACATCAAGGCCTGGTGGAACGTGGTAAACTGGGACGAGGTCGCGAAGAATTATTGATTGGCGTTTGGCCAGTTCTGCTGTAGCGGCGGTCTATGACCGCCGCTAAACTTGTACGGGTTCAGCGATCAAAGAGCACCGCGACCCACGCATGGCTTATCTAAACGAAAACTATCTTAAACTTCAGGCGGGTTATCTCTTCCCAGAGGTCGCGCGGCGGGTGCGCGAATTTTGCGAAGCGAATCCGGAAGCGGCCACGCGATTGATTCGCTGCGGAATCGGGGACGTCACCGAACCGCTGCCGCGTGCAGCAATTGATGCGATGAAGGGGGCTATCGAAGAACTTGGCTATCGCGAGACGTTTCGCGGCTATGGCCCCGAACATGGCTACGAATTTTTAAGGTCGGCAATCGCCCAGCACGATTATCGCGACCGCAACATCGACATTGTTGACGACGAAATTTTTGTCTCTGACGGCTCAAAATGCGATTGCGGTTACGTCCTCGATATCCTCGGCGAGCAAAACAAAGTCGCGGTGCCCGACCCGGTATATCCGGTTTACGTCGATACGAACGTGATGGCGGGCCACAGCGGACTGGCAAAAAAAGATGGCAGCTACGAAGGAATTCTTTATTTGGCGTGCACAGGTGAAAACGGATTTGTTCCCGACCCACCGGTAGAACACGCCGATCTTGTTTATCTTTGTTTTCCCAATAATCCAACGGGGGCCGTTGCATCGCGTGAACAGCTCTCTCACTGGGTCGATTATGCGCGCAAGCACGAAGGGCTACTGCTCTTCGATTCCGCGTACGAAGCCTATATTTCTGAGCCAGATGTTCCACATTCCATTTTCGAAATTCCGGGCGCGCGCGACTGCGCGATTGAATTGCGCAGTTTTTCCAAGAGCGGCGGGTTCACCGGCGTGCGCTGCGGATTTACAGTCATGCCGAAATCCGTGCTCGCGCGGACGGAGAACGGTCGCCGACTTCCTCTCCATCCGCTTTGGCAGCGGCGTTGGAGCACGAAATCGAATAGCGTGAGTTATCCGGTGCAACGCGGCGCTGAGGCGCTTTACCTGCCGGAAGGCCGTAAGCAATCTCGCGCGCTAATTGAGCATTACATGGGCAATGCAAAGATTCTTCGCGGTGCCGCGGCGAATGCCGGTCTCGAGGTTTTCGGCGGAGTCAACGCGCCGTATATCTGGGTGAAAACACCCAATGGCCTAACGAGCTGGCAAATGTTCGATCGGATGCTGCGGGAGTTGAATGTCGTCATCACACCCGGCGCCGGTTTTGGCGCACAAGGCGAAGGTTATGTTCGCATTTCGGCGTTCAACAGCCGGAAGAACGCGGAGGAAGTAGCGCGCCGGCTACAGAAGTTGTAGTCGCTTTCGCTCAAGGCGCGGGGCAGCGCTCGTGCAAGATAAGCGAATCGCCTCTTGTCGATGGTGGGTAGCTGCGTAGAGTGCGCTAAATTTTGCAAAGACGAAGGATGGGAGAGTGTCGGATCGAAAGCAAAATTTACCACAACTTTATCGCTTCTGTTTCTTGATGCTGGGCGACTCGCGCAAGGCACAAAAAGTCTTTAACACGACGTTGCGCGAAGCGGCTGTGCGCGCTGCACAGGGAGAATTACCCAGGGAGCCCTTTTGGCTTTTTCGCGAGGCGCGCTGGCGTTGTTTAGAGGCAAGTAAGACGGACCTGCAACCAGAATCGCTCGAAATCGAGGAGCACGACATAACTCCACAGGCTGCGTCACAAATCAAGCAGCTCGAGCCCACGCAACTGGCAATTTGGATTTCCGCCGCACCTGATCCTCAGCGAACCGCGCTGGCGCTCTTTTATCTCGACGAATTCAATTATCTCGAGATTCTCGACATCGCCGAGCTCAAACTGAGCACGCTCTCGCGATGCTTGTCGCAGGGGCGGAGACAGTTGCAGGCGTGGCTGGACGCTAAGCACTCCGGAGCAACCAAGGTATGAGGACACTGCGTCTATTACGTCGGCGCCGCGCTCTTTTGAATTGCGCGCCCATCAGCCACGACCATTTAGCTGACCGTTCCATGCGCGCCGCGGTATCGCGTGAGGACGGTTCTGACGAATTTGTTAATCAACAGAACTTTGATCGGGCCGTGGCGGAACTGGTTCGTCTTTTCCCGATATCGCCCGAGTCGGCTGAATGGTTCTTGGACAAGGAGGCGGTTCGCCGCCCGAAGTGGACGTGGAGAAGAATTGTCCTCAATCCTGCCGTGCTCGCGATCAGCATTGCTCTGGTGGTAATCGCCGGGGTTTTCACGTTCCAAGTGCTTGGTCGACTAAATGATTTTCCAGGGTCGGCGACAGCGCGGAAATTATTGACCGTGGCCGGCTCCACTCGATCGGTCACGCTCGATCCGGTGAGCGCCGAAGCGGGGACATTAAGTGATCTGTTCTTTATGAAACACGGGCTTGAACACTACGACGTTCCAGAGGAGTTCGCCGATTTTCGCACAATCGGCTGCCGCGTTTTTGACGACGATGAGTCGCAGAGGATCGCGCAAATTTGGGTGGCTGAAAAACGCATGCAATTTTTTCTTTTCCCGGCAGAGAGAGACAGCAAGACTGGGGCCGTATTGGCGTTTCCGGGTTGGCGTTATGTTCATCAGGAAGGTTGGGTCGGTGCAGTTACCGAACATAACGGTGTTTGCTTCATGGCCGTGCTACAAGGTCGTGAGAAAGACTTGGAGCCGTATCTTTCTGGGCCAAAGCAGTAGTAACAGCACGCTCGCCTACGGCCTCGCTCGTGCTCATGGGCCAAGAGCGCGAGAAAGAGTAAGGAAATTAAGTGTACGATTGCGCTCGCGTTGACAGCGCGAGTGGTGCGATTGACCTTTGTCGCCGCCGATTTCGTCAGGGTAGCTCAGTGGTAGAGCAGCTCCGAAAGCTTTCAGGGTTGGTCGTTCAAAAGAAGTTCGCTAAGCTTTTTGCACGAAATAAAAGCCAGGGTAGCTCAGTGGTAGAGCAGGGGACTCATAAGCCCTTGGTCGGGAGTTCGAATCTCCCCCCTGGCAGTTCTCTAATACTGAGTGCGGATTGCCGATTGTGGATCGAATGAGCTTCTGGCACAACCGTCCCGTAATGAACGACGAGAGTTTTCTCCAAAAACTTTTCGCGGCCGGAAATTCGTATTGGCTCACGCGTTTCCTCATTCTGAGACTACTCGGTGTTGTTTATGCAGTCGCGTTCCTGGCAGCGGCCCAACAGTTGGTGCCGCTTATTGGCGAGCATGGGTTAACTCCAGCTAATCATTTTCTCGAGAGCGTTCAGACACAACTCGGTTCGCAAACCGCTGGGATGCTACGAGTACCGACGCTCTTTTGGTTCGGAATTTCCGATCGTGCGTTGTCGATCTTCGCCTGGATTGGCTTTGGCTTGTCGCTAGTTGTTCTTGGCGGCTACGCCAACGCAATTCTGCTTACCGTCCTTTGGGCGATGTACATGTCGATCGTGCACATCGGGCAGATCTGGTACGGTTACGGGTGGGAGATTCAACTTCTCGAGACCGGCTTTTTGTCAATCTTTCTATGCCCGTTGCTGGATGGGCGTCCGTTCCCCAAATGTAGGCCGCCGATTCTCGTTATCTGGCTCTTTCGATGGCTTGGGTTTCGCATCATGATCGGCGCAGGTCTGATTAAATTGCGAGGCGATCCATGTTGGCGCGATCTAACCTGTCTTTACTATCACTACGAAACGCAGCCGATCCCGAGTCCCGTCAGTCGCTACCTTCACCTTGCGCCGCTCTGGTTCCACAAATTTGAGACGGGATGGAACCATTTCGTCGAACTCGTCGTTCCGTGGTTTTCCTTTGGACCGCGACCGGCAAGGCATATCGCCGGCATCTTACTTGTCACATTTCAAATCTTTCTCATCATCAGCGGCAACCTCTCGTTCCTCAATTACCTGACAATCATTCCGTTCCTGGCGTGCTTTGACGATACATTCCTGCGTCATTTTCTACCGAAGGCAGTGGTTAAACGCGCCGAGCGCGCCGCACAGGAATCGGAGCCGTCGCGCATCAACAACACCATCGCGGTCGCCTTGTCGATGTTGGTTGTGTACCTAAGCGTCGCGCCGGTGCTGAATCTCGTTTCCGGACGACAGTTGATGAATTACTCCTATGATCCGCTCGATCTCGTAAATACTTATGGAGCGTTCGGTACGGTCGGGCGTGAACGCGACGAAATTATCTTTGAGGGCACAGACGATTCAATCATTACCGGCGATACGAAGTGGAAAGAATACGAGTTCAAAGCCAAACCTGGTGACTCTAAGCGACGACCGCCGTTCGTCGCGCCATACCAACCGCGGATCGACTGGCAAATCTGGTTCGCCGCGATGGCTTCACCCGCCGAGTATCCGTGGACGCTGCATTTTGTCTGGAAACTTCTGCACAATGATCCAGGCACGCTCTCGCTCCTCGCTAACAATCCATTTCCGGACGCGCCACCTCATTACATTCGGGCGCGACTTTATCGTTATCGGTTCACGCCGTTGGGCGAAAAAGGGTGGTGGAAACGCGAGCCAATCGGAGAATGGTTGCCTGCGCTGTCGACGGATGATCCGGAGTTTCGTCGGCTGCTCGAAGCGATGGATTGGTTGGACTGAAAGTGCACCACTGGCAAATTTCGACTGATGAAATTCAAGCGGAAGCCTGTTCAGGTTGTCAGCGCGAATTTCCTGGAACGGATCGGCGAGTCGGCTTCTCCTTTTTATTCTGATTTCCTCGCGTATCGAAACGGCGAAATCACGCAAGCTGAGTTGATCACACGGCTGCCACATGTCGCCATGATCGGCGACAGCGCTTGCACGGGAGTTTACATCTCATCGATGTGGGGCACGTTTTGGCGCGCGCGCACTTGCGGCGACAATAACTGGTTTCTCGACACTAACCCGGCACCAGCGGGGATTCAGAGCGTTTCGAAAAGACTGGAGGAGTTCACTCCATTTGTTGCGATTGAATGCGCAGGCATCGGCGCGCTCGTCGATCATGAAGGCCAGCGGCCGAATTTTTTCCGAAGAATTCTTCGGACGCGCAATTTCTCCGGCCAAATTAGCGACTTGCTGGCGATGAAACGTTTTCCCGATTTGACGCTAATCTTGATCGGACACAACAACGTTGATTGGGCGTGGTGGTGCGTTCCCGCGGAGCTTGAGCAGCCGGAGAACCGTTTGCAACAGCTTAGCCGCCGTTTCCGACAAAATTTCACGGGACAGATGCGTCGGCTGATTGGTCGCGCCCGCATGCAGCGTCACCGGGTCGCAATCGTTGTGTATGGTCTTGTCAATTTCGGGTCATACTTTCGAGGCCGTGAAATCGCAGAGCGCCTGCGAGCGAACGACGCATCTCGCTATCCGCACCTTCAAACCACTTACAAATACTTGAGATCCTTCCGGCCAGCATACCGCGCTAATCTGATTCGGCTTGCAGGGATGGTGAATGAGGAGTTGCGCGCGATGGTGAGTGATTTGAACGGCGAACTCGCTGACAACTTCAATATGCAATTGCAATATTCGGATGCCTTGGCAACCGCTGACCTGAGTCGCGTTGAACTGCTTCACCCGATCGATGGCTGGCATGCTTCGGTCGAAGGCCACAATGTTCTCGCAGAAGCAGCGTTTCGCGATCTCGGACCAAGTCTGGAATTTCTTGGACTTAAGTGATCAAGAAAGGGCGGTTTCCAATCCGTCCTTTGGAGCGGCGGACTGGAGAGCCGCTCCTTGCTTACAAATCGCCGCGCTCTTGCAGTCGCTTGATCGTGTCACGCAACATGCGGTAACCAAAATGGCCCTGGCGAACGCGTAGCAATTCAGAGCCACGCCACTTTTGGTGGATCGTCTCAAGCTGTTCGAGTGGCGCGATCGAATCGAACTCGCCTGCAACAAACAATACCCGCGCCGAGTCGCATAGCGGTACGTTGTGGATCGGCGAGCTCAAATGGAAATGCCGGGCGACGAGAGACGGCTCGATATTGGCACCACGCAGTTCGCGGCGAATCGACCGCGCTGCAGGGCTCTCCCAGATCGCGTGCTCGATATTTACGATCGGCGCCATCAAGGCGGCGAAACGCAGGTCGCGCTCGACCATCGCAAGCAACGCACCGATCCATCCGCCGTAGCTCGTGGCGAGCACGCCGAATTCGCCGGAGCCGCGTTCGCGCAATGCGCTCATCAATTGCCGCAGCTCCGTTACGCCTTGCCGCAATCCTTCTGCGTTGCGGATGAGATCGCAGGTGATCGCAAGCTCGCCGTTCCAATAGCCGCGCGGGACACGCGAATAATGGTATGGCAGATGAATGAAGCATGCGGTCCAGCCGAGTTCGTTGAACCGCTCTGCGCAACGCCGATAGCCGATGCGGCTCGCGGACATTAGCGCATGCAAAATGAGAACCGTCGGTGCGCCGCGACCACGTTCCGAAGGAAAAAAATCTGCGCGCGCGATATTGTTCGCTGCGAATTGCGTCTCGATCGGACTGCGCCATTCGATAGTCGCGCGGCCGTTTTTCAGTGCTTCAACAAGAGTATTATCGCGGGGCGAGACGTAATACTGCTGAGCGTCGAGCCGCTCGCATTCCTCCACGTAGCGCTCCATCTCGTCGCGGCTGCACTCATTTAGCCGGTGGCGAGTATGAAGTAAATTAAGCGATGCGCAGATAAGCGAATCGACTGTTGTGGCAGTCATACGCTGGAGCCTGCCATTCTGAGCGGAGTGAAGCGTAGTCGAAGAATTCCGCGGTGATACGCTAAGGTTTCGCAACGGGGTCCCTCGACTTCGCTCGGGATGACGTGCTGATTTACTCATACGGTCTCGCGGCGAGTGCGGCAGATCATCCCTCGTCAGGCGAAATGTTTGTTGCAGTTCGGCGTAGAGATTTTTGAATGAAGACGCCAATTCAGATTCGATTTGCGCGCGCGCCTCTGATTTTTCGAGACTGGGAGAATGTGAAATTGGATTTCCAAACGCGATCCAGACTGGCGTGCGTCGCAGTCCCGAAAGCTTTCGGGATTTTATTGAATAAAGACGATCACTGCCAAGGATAACGCACGGCAAAATTGGAACGCCGGCAATGTGCGCGAGTGTTGAAGCGCCAGGCCGAAGCGGCGCGCCTTCGAGCAGTGATCGCGCGCCGTCGCGAATCCCGCCCTCGGGGAAAAGACCAACAACGCGTCCTTCTTTCAGCCGCTCGATGGCGGTCCGGATAGTTTCGCGATTCGCACGATCTCGATCTACCGGGAACGCATCGACGGCACGCAAAAGAAAACCCACGACCGACGACTGAAAAAATTCTGCCATCGTCAACCAGTCGATTTTCCGTCGAATCACTAACGAAATAATGAATGGATCGAAATGGCTGATGTGATTGGCTGCCAGCAAAAATCCGCCGGTCCGACTTGCATTTTCGGGCCGGATTACGTGAACACGGGTGACACAGCCAAACAGCGGTCTTACCAACAGCTTTCCAGCGCGATAAGATGTCATTTTGACTTTGACTCGCACTGCTTGAGTGTTTCGCTGACTCGCCGCCATAGGAAGGCTATTTTTCAGGCTGACTCCGTTTTTGAACGTGGTATCATGGTTGGCGGTTCCTACACGAGGTTTTGGTTATGAAACCCAGGAGTCTTTCCACGGGCGGTAAGGGGCAATTTCCGCACACGGACTACTTTTTCCATTCTGGTTTTGGGCAATGGCACGGTGGGTATTTTTCGCCTTACGACGGAGAGGACAGATATGGATTCAGGAATTTTTACAATTTGGGACGCGAATTCCGTATCGAGGCTGCACGGGAACGTGCCAGGGAAATGGCGGTGTTTGCATTGATTGTTCTGACCTCGGCGTGGCCGGTGCTCTATATGGTGATTACCGTGGTAAAACTGCTGAGTAAGGGTCGCCCGTTGGACCAGTAGCGAGTCTTCTGCGATCTGATCGACGGCGATCTTTCTCAGCTAAACGCTCCGGCAGGCGAGACACCCAGACGTCCCCAAAAACAGGATGTCTGTGCTACTGCTTTGGCCAGAGAAATTCGTCACGGTATTCGGGCGTTTTTTCCGGAGCAAGCCCGTGGCGTGTGACGTTTTCGGTGACGACGCGCGGGACGAGGAAGTTCAGCAAATAGTCTTCGCCACCGGCTTTAGTGCCGCTGCCGCTCATCTTGAAGCCGCCGAAGGGATGACGGCCGACGATCGCGCCCGTGCATGGGCGGTTGATGTAAACATTGCCGGCTTCCAGTTGCGCTTTGATGCGCTGGATGTTGGCTGGGCTGCGCGAGAAAAAGCCGCCGGTCAACGCGTAATCGGTGCCGTTGGCGACTTCGATTGCTTCATCGAGGTCGCGCACTTTTAATACGCTCAGCACTGGGCCGAAAATCTCCTCGCGCGCGATCCGCATGTTTGGTTTTACTCCCGTGAAAATCGTAGGCGGAATGAAATAACCGTGCGGCGGAACCTCCTTTGCCTGATAGGCCAGTGTCGCCTCCTTTTTGCCAACCTCGATATAATCCAGAATGCGCCGGTAGGCGGCCTCATCAATTACCGGACCGACCACAATGCCCGGTTCTTCCGGATTGCCTACGCGGACGCTGGCGGCCGCACCAAGCAAACGTTCCATGACGCGGTCGTAATTTTCTTCGAGAACGATCAGCCTCGAGAGCGCGGAACATTTCTGGCCTTGAAAACCGAACGCGGAATAAATCGAATCGACAATCGCTTCATCCAGATCGGCGTCGGAATCGACGATCATGGGGTTTTTGCCGCCCATTTCGCAAATGACGCGTTTGAGCTCGCGCTGGCCTTCGCGCGTTTTGCCGGCGCTCTCCCAAATCCCTAGCCCCACCTCGCGCGATCCTGTGAAGGCGATCAAATCGACATCTTTGTGATCAACCATGTGCGCGCCGATGACCGAGCCTTTGCCGTTGAGAAAATTCAATATGCCGGGCGGCACGCCGGCTTCCTCGTAAATTTCCATCAACATCGCGCCGATGATGACGGATTGCTCGGACGGTTTCATGATCACGGTGTTGCCCGTGACGAGCGCAGCGCTGACCATGCCACACAAGATCGCCATCGGAAAATTCCACGGCGCGATCACCAGCGCGACGCCGCGCGGCCAGTAATGCTGGTAGCTTTCTTCGCCGGGCACATTTTGCGTGAGCCGCGGCCGGCCTATCAAACGCATCTGGCGGGCGTAGAAGGTACAGAAATCGATGGCTTCGCGAATGTCCCCGTCCGCTTCCACCCACGGCTTGCCGACCTCAAAGACTTCGAGCGCGGAAAGCTCAAACCGGCGGCGCTCGAGAATTTCGGCGGCGCGTTCCAGCAATTGGCAGCGCTCTTCAAACGAAGTGCGACGCCATTTCTCGAACGCCGCGCGCGCAGCGGCGACGGCGCGTTCGGCTTCGGGGATGCCAGCTTCGGCAGCGTAGCCGACGATTTGGTCTGGCTGGCTCGGATTGACCGAGGAAAACATGTTATCGGTCCAGATCTTTTCGCCGTTGATCGTGAGCGGAACTCTGCGCCCAAATTGCTTGCGCTGTTCGCGCAGCGCAGCCCGCATTTTTTCCTGGTTCTCGGGCAACGCGATGTTCGTTAAGGGCGCATTTTCATAGGAAGCGCCCCGCTGTGTCTTTGGTGTGGTTGTTGTCATATTTATCGTGGCATTTGATGGCGGTCGAACGCCGTTTCGGCTTCCGCGCAAAATTTCGCATGGATCGCGCAGCAAATCTTTTGCGGGGAGGTTCTCGGAAAATTTTGCGCGCAAAAATCCTTCATTCGACGTGTTCTCGAGCAGACGTCGCACCAGATAGGACATCCCGGGAAGCAGTTCACCGACTGGGCAATATTCGCGGACGCGATAACCCATTTCCACCAACGCACGCTTGATTGGTCCGGCCATCCCATAGAGCAACTGAAACTCGAAGCGGCTGCGATCGATCCCGAGTTTCTCCGCGAGCGCCTGTGAATGAGCGATACTCCGAACATTGTGCGACCCAAATGCGGAGGTAACAACGGATTCATTTTCCAACAGTAACCGCGTGAGCGTTTCGAAATTCGCATCGCTCTCTGGTTTCTGCAGATAAACCGGACAATCCCAGCCATTCTGACGCGATTTGGTCGTTTCGTAGTCCCAGTATGCACCTTTGACCAGCCGGACTGCGAATCTCGTTCCGCGTGCACGAGACCACTCGATCAGGTCGCGCAAATCCGCTTCAGAATCTCGTAAGTAAGCTTGAGCGACGATCCCGGCATGCGGCCAATCCTTAAACTCTTCCTCGGTGAAAACGGTTTTGAACAATTCGAGAGTAGTATTTTTGTGCGCATAACTTTCCATGTCGAAATTGATGAAAGCGCCGAGCTCGCGCGCGCGACGCAGCAGCGGCCGCAGCTTGGGCGTGAGATGGGCAACCGCGTCCGCCGGATCGGCCGGATTTATTTGCGAATAGAGGGCGGAAATTTTAACCGAAAGGTTTACGACCGGGAAAAGCTCCGAATTTTTGCCCAGCGGATCGGTCCAGTTTTTTGTTTCACGCGCGAGGCCCTCTAGCAAATCCAGATAACGCGCCGCATATTCATCGGCCTCCGTTTCACTGACGACAGTTTCTCCCAAAAGATCGACAGTAAAGCCGATCTTTTGGGTCCAACGCTTGCGCAATGTCCGCATTACATCATTCGGATTTCGTCCGGCGATGAACTGGCGCGCCATTTCAGAAACGTTCCAGCGCAGGATGGGCCCACTAATCCATGGAACGGTGCGTGTCAGACGAACGCCCGCCTCCAAAAATTCCGAGAGCTTTCGTGAATCGTGCGCATCGGCGAAATATTCCTGGAGATGCTCAATAATTTCGCCTGAGGTGTGGAGCGAGGGGAGAACATCGACAAAGCGAAACAATTGCAATTTGAGCTGCTCATCGCGCATCGAGAGTGTCATCAATCGCTGATAAAATCCGGCCTTGCTGAAAAGCGACTCGGGGTATTTATCGACCAGCTCGAAGATGCGCCTGCCGCGCTGCTCGATTTCGCTTTGGAGCGACGTCATTTGGCGAAATTAGTTCGCCCGCATGCGTTAAGCAAAGACCGAACTAGAGATCTTCATTGGGCTCAAAAAAATTTACATCCGGACACGCTCAGTTTGCGGCCGGTTTTCGAAATGAAGATGAAATTGCTTCAAGCAATTTTTGAGGAGCAAGTGGAGGAGATTTGCCTGGCAGACTCCGGAGGCCCAGGGCTCGGATCTGTCAGGCAATCTCTTTTTGTGCTGGAACCGTCTCATAAACAGGGGACGGCTGCATTGCTGGATGGGTTCTCATTGATCGAGCGCAGAAACTCGCGTAGCAAACAGGCTGATGATCGAAGAGCGCCACCAATTTGCGAGTGACAACACTGTGGCGATTTGTCCCGAGGCGTGGGTCGCATTGCAGGAAGCCAATACGGACTACGCCGCAGCATATGGCGAGGACCGTTGGACGGCACGCGTGTGCGATCGGATCCGTGAAATCTTTGAGACCGATTGCTACGTTTATTTTGTTTTCACTGGCACGGCGGGCAATGCGCTGGCACTCGCGCAAGTGTGCCAGTCATTTCGCAGCATCATCTGCCATCAGAACGCTCACATTCAGACCGACGAATGCGGCGCGCCGGAATTTTTCACCGGCGGATCGAAACTGCTCTTGGTCGGGGGCGGGAACGCCAAGATCGATATTGGCCAGACCAAAGCGCTGCTTATGCGTCAGAATGAGTTGCACTCGCACAAGCCTGGCGTGATCAGCATTGCACAGGCAACTGAGTTCGGTACCGTTTATACGCGCGACGAAATTGCGGCAGTCGCTGACCTCGCGCGTTCCTATCAATTGTTTGTGCACATGGACGGTGCCCGTTTCGCGAACGCGGTCGCGTCGCTCGACTGCGCACCAAAAACGATCACATGGGAGGTTGGAGTTGATGTTCTCTGCTTCGGCGGGACAAAAAATGGGACGGCTGCTGGCGAGTTGGTGATATTTTTTAACGAGGAGGTTTCGCGCGAGTTCGAGTATCGAGTGAAACAAGCCGGACAGCTCGGTTCCAAGATGCGTTTCCTGGCTGCACCATGGATGGGACTTTTGATGGGGGACGTATGGCTGCGGAATGCCCAACACGCTAACCGTGCTGCACGTGAGCTTGCGCGTCGCCTGCAGAGTAAGGCGAGCGTTGATATTGTATTCCCTGTGGAGGCAAATGCAGTTTTTGCGCGGATGGATGACCAACTCGCAGGCAGCCTCCAAGTGCGCGGATGGCGTTTTTACAGATTTATCGAGCCGGATGTTTACCGCCTCATGTGTTCCTGGTCCACGACCGGCGAGCAAATCACGAATCTAGTTACCGATGTTGTCGCGATTAAATGATTGAACAGATGACGGTGAGGGCACATCTGTTACAAGCAACATGAAACGATTAGGGCGAACTTTGGTATTAGGGGCGGCCTTGCTTGCCGGATGTGGAACCACCCGCAATGTTGCGGTGAGTTCTTATCATGTAACGCGCGATGTTGCGGTCGGTTCTTATCGTGTCGCTACGGCGCCAGTGCATTACGCCTTCCGGAGGCGTGGCGGTGAATCCGATACGGCAATGACGACGGAAACCATGCCCTCGGATGTTAACCAGCCAGGTCAACCTATTCCGCCGCCGGAGCTGGCTTCGGCGCCGCAACAACTGCCCCGGTCTACAAGGGAGAGTACGCAAAGCACGTCAACCTCAGCTCCGCAGACAGCTCGCAGAGAAACCGCCAGTTCAAGACCATCTTCCCAGCGAAAAGTCCCTTCTCCGCAGTCGGAATTTCCGACTGCCAAGGCTGTTCCTGGCAAACCAGGGTACGTGTTCAGTCCCTTTGACACTGATAAGAGATATGTCGATGTGAGCGGTTACGCTTCGGGCAGCAAAGTAAAGGATCCGTGGACCGATAAGATTTTTGTCGTTCCATAAATTGCGGCGCGCCCGGCGGTCGCGCCCTACCATCGTGGATTGCCGCGAACCGGAGCGAGTGCTAGGTAATAACATGAGACTAGCATCGCGAATTGCGACCCACTTAGTTGCTTTGTTTGTCCTGGCTTCGGCGTCGCAAAGCTTTGCGCAGGTTTATCAAGGAAAAGAACTCGTCAAGGCCGAACTTCTTGCTGATATGAACGCCATTGTTCCCGGAAAATCATTCACCATCGGTTTGCTGCTTCGAATGGCTCCGGGCTGGCACACCTACTGGGCGTTCTCTGGTGACGCCGGTCTTCCCACAGAATTGAAATGGAAACTGCCATCGGGCTGGAAAGTTCGCGAGATTCAATGGCCAATTCCCCTGAAGACAATCGATCCGGGCGACATCGAGACTTACGGCTATGAAAATGAAGTCCTGCTGATGCAGGAAATCACGCCGCCACAGAAACTCGACAATTCAGGAGTAAAGCTTTCAGCTGAGGCAAACTGGCTGGTTTGCGAGAAAATCTGCATTCCTGGCAACGCAACACTGCAACTGGAGTTACCGGTATTGACAACGAGTCAGCCGGCGAACTCGGAACTCTTCGCGCGCTACAGGCATTTGTTACCGCAAAACTGGCCAGAATCGAATGTGGCGACGGCAAACTGGAGTCGGGTTGGACGTGATCTTCGTCTAAAGATTACCAGCGAAACCCTTGCCAGTTATCCGGCGCTGGATTTTTTCCCATTACCAGGACAAGGCGTTGTTGCTGGCCATCCAACGATCGAATCACGTAACAAGAATGAGGTTACCTTTCGAGTTCCGATTGAGTCGTCGGAGAAAAATTTGTCGCCCATCCCGGGCCTGATCGTCTTTTCCCAACAGCCAAATGGAGAGGACCGTGCGGCGTGGCAAATTTCAGCTGCGCCGACTGTTTCGGCGGCTAGCGCAGCGCCCGCCCGCGGAATCTTCACTTTTCTACTCTTCGGTTTTCTGGGCGGCATCATTTTGAATTTGATGCCCTGCGTGTTGCCGGTGATTTCGCTGAAAATCTTTGGATTTATTCAACAGGCGGGCCAAAGCCGGCGGAAAGTTTTGCGGAGCGGTATCGCGTTTACGGCTGGAATCTTCGCGTGGTTCATCGGGCTTGCGCTGCTTTTGATTGTGCTTAAGGGCGCCGGGCGCGACGTGACCTGGGGCGGATTTCAATTCACGAACGCCTATTTCGTTCTTGCGTTGAGCGTAATCGTCCTGGTGTTCGCGCTGAATCTCCTTGGCGTGTTCGAAATTTCCCTGCCACAAGGCCTGACACGCGGATTGCTTTCCACCACCGAGCGCAGGAACGAACTGGGCTCGTTTCTCCAGGGTGTGTTTGCCACTGTTCTAGCGACGCCCTGCACTGCGCCGTTCCTCGGCACCGCGCTCGGCTTTGCGTTTTCGCAATCGCCTGCGGTTATCCTGGCGATGTTCGTTGCGATTGCCGTCGGAATGAGCGCCCCGTATCTGCTTTTAAGTGCTCAGCCCGCCTGGCTGCGATTTCTGCCGAAGCCGGGTCCGTGGATGCTGCATGTGAAACAGTTCATGGGTTTTCTGTTGTTGGCCACGTTGCTGTTTCTTCTTTACGTGCTGGGTGCTCAGCGCGGCTTGGAAGGAGCGATTTGGGCGAGCTGCTTTCTTCTCGTGATCAGTGTCGCTTGCTGGATGAAGGGTGCATTCGTCCTGCCGACGGCATCAACAGCGAAGCGAAGTGTCGCGCTCGTTCTCATGCTCGTGCTCGTGTTCGGAAGCGGCATCTATTTCATTGGCGGCAAATTTCGATCTACCAATGTCGCGTTAGCCGATTCGCGACTCCGGGGAGACTGGCAGGCGTTTACACCCCACCGTTTGCAAGCGGAGCGGGAGCAAGGCCACTTCGTGTTCGTCGATTTTACCGCAGCGTGGTGTCTTACTTGCAAATTTAATGAGGCCAATGTGCTCGAGAGCGCAGAGGTCCGAGAGGCGTTTCAGCGTCACGCGATCGTGAAATTGAAAGCCGATTGGACTAACGGCGATCCAACGATCACGAAATTATTGCAACAGTTCGGCCGCCCGGGCGTTCCGCTCTACGTCCTCTACGCCGGTAGAAACGAAGAACCGATTGTCTTTCCGGAAGTGCTCACCAAAGGCATGGTCCTGGAAAAACTCCAAACCGCCGCGCGCAGGGTTGCGGCACAATAAGATTTTGGGGATGCCCGCTCTCGGTGGCCGCACCTGCCACTGCTGCATTTGTGTTTCTGCCGTTCCTTGCCAATGTGTTAATTCCACGAAAATTGAACTACCTTAACGACTTCGCTTTCTAATCCGTTTATGAACAAAAAAATAACTTTGACCGTTCTCACATCATTGATCGCGACAGCAATCTTTGCCTTGGAGCCGCCGCCAGTTGGCAGCGCCGCGCCGGATTTTTCGCTCACCGACGCGAAGGGCGAGACCCATTCACTGTCTCAATACAAGGGCAAATACGTCGTGCTCGAATGGTTTAATCCGGAATGCCCGTTTGTGAAAAAGCATTACGGCACCGACAACATGCAAAAATTGCAGAAGGAATACACGGACAAGGGCGTGGTTTGGCTGACTATCGATTCCAATGCGCCTGGCACGGAAGGCAATTTGACGCCGGACCAGGCTCAGAAAATTACAACCTCCTGGAAGACGCAGCAGACTGCGTTGCTTCTTGATCCGGATGGCAAAGTGGGTCGCTCTTATGGCTCCAAGAACACGCCAAACATGGTGATAATCAATCCCGAGGGAAAAATCGCCTACGAAGGTGCGATCGACAGCAAAGCAACGCCGAATCCGGCGGATATCCCGAGCTCGACGAACTATGTTAAGGCGGCATTGGATCAATCGCTGGCAGGCAAATCTGTCGCGACACCACAAACCAAGCCATACGGTTGCTCGGTCAAATACAAATCGTCGTAGATTCCTGGCGGGTTCCAATTCCATTAGGGTCGCTTGCCTCGCAAACGAGGGGTTTAGTCGAATTGCGTAAACGCCGTCGCGCAGGGCCCAACGGAATTAACCAAAAAGCTAAAAGAGAGCGAGAGCGCGCATCTGTATGCAGCGCGTGTTATCGGTGGCAAGGGGTCGATAGTAACGGCGCCGCGATCGCCTGTCGGATGATTCGGTACCAGGCTTGTAGCCGGTGAATCGTACGACTGAAACGTCTTCGAAGTGGTTCACCGGTCCGGGCGCAGCAATTGCTTCGGCCTTTTCTTGCTGCGCGTGATCCAAAAGGAGCGTTGTAACCTGTTGGTTCCACCAAGATAAATACGATCCTATCCACCATCGGGTGGGCATTTCGGACGGTCGGGGCGGCAGCGGAGTTGGCCCGGGTGCCGCATCCTCCCAACGCGCGATGGGTATGCTCCCCACCAGCCAAACATGGTGGCCGCTGGTCAGAGTGTTGATTATCGCACGTAACACCGGAGTCATCGCCTCCGGTTCGTTCATTTCTGCTATTACCAGATCGATACGATGTACCTCATGCGAATCGATCGGAGGTACGCTGAGCCATTGACCCTGACCGCGGTAATACCGGTTAAACGTGATACCCTCCCATGCGTCCTGGACCACGATGAGGTCGCCCGCTGAAGCGTTGTGGCTGAGAAAAGCGGCAACCACATCTAAATTGCTCCGACGGGTGTGCGCTTCCGCCCAAGCCGGCCCGGCGTTTAATATCATCATCATCACCAGGAAGCCAATGCGCACCAATCCCCAGGGATGGAGCGCCGGCGAGCTCGCACTTAAGATGCCGTCGAGCGAAATAGCGCAGAGGATTAGGATTTCGACGTAGTACCATGGCTGCATAAAAAACTGCAATCTCAGCAGGAACCCAAAATACCCGATGATTCCCAGAACCATGCTGGTGACACAAAACAGTGCCAGGTCGGACCGCTCCGGGTTGGCACTCTTCGAGGCAACTTCCGGTTTCGGCGTCTGGCGTAGACGCGTTCGTTGCTGCATTATGACGGCGACTATGATGCCCGCCAACCAAAGCCCGATCCAAATCCAGATCTGCGGCCCGTTGGTACCGTCAGGGTTGGCACTGCTCCGCGCGGCCACAGCGTCGCGGAGTCCGTTCCAAAGGGTGCCAGGATCAAAGAACGGCGAGCGCCAGAACGGCAGGTATTCCGGAACCCGATGGACAATCGGCAAATAAATGAACAAAGATGCGCCGGCCACCAGACCGATGCCCGCCGTCGTCCAAAGTATTTTCCACTGTCGCCGTCGAATTGCCAGCAGGGCTCCAGCGGCCAGCATTGCCCCGAGAAAGATCACGTCGTAATAGACACATTGGACGAAGAGTAGGCAGATAAAACTGGCTGAAAGAATCCGCGACTTCGTCGGAGACTCCAGGAGCTGCCAGATCTTGCCGAAACTGAGCACTAGCAGGCAACCCGCCAGACCGTAGGCACGATTCGCTCCCACGACAAAAATGAACGCGGGCAAACTGCCCACCAACGCGATACTCAAGATGGGCGTGCGTCCCCCAATCCAACGCTGGCATAGCCACAGCGAGGTCAGAAAAAACAAACCAATACCCAGCCCCAAAATACGTATGCCCATATCGCTGTCGGTCAGCCCCAACATGCCGCATCCGCGCACCAGCAGCGGCCAGAGCAGCGGAAAGGATTCAAACTGCAGGTTGTGCCAGATGTCTCCGAGCGAGGGCATGCGCGCCAGATTGAAGGTGTTGGTTTCATCACGCCACAACGGCCCGGCGTTCATCGCTGTCAGCACCATTAGTATGGCCGAGAAGGCGGTACCGATCAGCGCTGCCACCGTTTCTGTCCCAGGTTTCGGTATTCGCTTCACTGACATTGCCTGAGATTGCTTTCGAGGCGGCGGCCGAAGTGTCCGCCGCTTTGTACTGTTACGCCCATATTGCCTCGATCAGTTTGTCGTGCGAATGGCGTGCCGGAGCATTGGCTTGATGATCGTTCTCAGAGACAAAACGGTTTGCGCTGCCAAAAACTTCTTCTGAGAATCGCACCATGCAAATCGCAAAAGCCCGTTCGACGCGTCGGATTTTGGATCGGCGAGAAATCGAATGGGTAATCGGCGCGCTGATTACGGCCGTGGCCGTGTATTTGCATTGGGTAAACTTTTGGTCAGCCGGGGCGCTATGGCGCGACGAAGCGGGCGTCGCGCGCATCGCGACTCTCGCGACGGTGCATGAAATGTGGTCCAACATCGGCCACGAATCTTGTCCAATTCTATTTCCCGGCCTGATTCGAGCCTGGTCGTTCGCCGTCGGTGGTGGTGACGCGACATTGCGGGTGTTCGGATTCATTGTCGGTCTGCTAATGCTCGGTGCTGTCTGGTTGAACGGCTGGTTCTTCCATCGATCCGCCCCCTTGGTTGCACTCGGCCTGCTGGCGGTGAATGCGAGCGTCGTGCGATGGGGAGATTCACTGCGCGCGTACGGACTTGGGAGTGTGCTCATGCTCGCGGCGTTGGTGATGATCTGGCGTTTCGCCTGTGCGCCGGACGGTAAGCGCTGGGTTGCTGCCGCGTTCGTTGCGGTGATCAGCGTCCAGTGCCTGTTTCAGAATTCGTTCCTGCTTCTCGCGGTTTGTGTTGCCGCCGCCGCCGTGAGTACTCGGCGCCGGGATTTCAAAAACGCGCTGGCTGCGCTAGCGATCGGTGTTCCCGCGGCGACTTCATTGCTGCCATATGTCGCGATCATTCGCAAAGCACAAGACTGGTCGATGCTGTCGCAGATCGGTCTCCTGCCCCCGTTAATCTGGACGAATCTTTCGGGCGCAATGGCGCCGACCAATCCCTGGCTGGGCTGGCTCTGGATCGCGCTCGCTGTCGTCGCGATCGCGCGGTGCGTGACAAGCGTTAGCGTTTATCGGGACGCACCAGAGAATGATATGAATACCGCCGCCTTCTTCGCCGGAACAGCTTTGATCGTGGGGCTAATCGGTTTCTTCTTTTTTTTGTGGATCGCGAAAATGCCGACCCAGGTCTGGTATTTTCTGCCGCTTACGACCTTTGCCGCAGTCTGCATCGACGCAGCGCTTACGAACTGGCCCGCGCGCTGGCAACTTTGGCAGTGGGCGGTTCCGGTTCTCGCGCTCGCTTGTCTGCCCGGCGCACGCGAACTTACTGCATGTCGTCAGTCGAACATGGACCTGGTCGCCAGCGTCCTGCTCAAGCGCGCCAATGCACACGACCTGATCGTCGTGCATCCATGGACGTTTGGCGTTTCGTTCGATCGTCAATATTCGGGTCCGACGCCGTGGATGACAGTGCCACCTCTAGCGGATCATCGGTTCCATCGTTATGATTTGTTTAAAGCAAAGATGGTCTTGGAAAATCCCGCGCAGCCGGTGTGCCACGAAATCGCCGCGACGCTGCGCGGCGGGAATCGCGTGTGGCTGGTCGGAGCAATTCCGCTGAGCCAGACACCGCCGCCGCACATCCAGCCCGCGCCCAATAATCCATGGGGATGGCTCGACGATCCTTATTCAGACGTTTGGGGCGCGCAGGTTGGTTACTTCGTCGCGATGCACGCCACCCGGGGCGAAGTCATTCCGATCCATTCGTCAACTTCCATCAGCCCGCTCGAGGATGTGCAACTGACTTCGGTTGTCGGCTGGCAGGGATCTCCAGAGTAAGCAACTGGTTCCGGGACAGAGGTTCGGCGGAAAATTAATGATACAGAATGCGGGCCTTCCTCACCTAGTTAGGCACAATCGCAAAACAATCGTGGGACTGGCCGCACTGTTGGCTGCATCGAGGATCGCCGGCAACCAGGCTGCATTTGCAAATGAACACGATTGGTTCCATCGCTGACACATGCCGCGCGGTACCCGGACGATCCTGCTGGCAGCCGGTCTTGTACTAATTGTAGCGGCAGTAAGACTACCGCTTCTGTCGATTCCACTTGAGCGCGACGAAGGTGAGTACGCCTATATTGCATGGCGGCTCGACTATAGTGAATTGCCCTATCGCGATTGGGTCGACCAAAAGCCGCCAGCAGTTTTTTATATCTATCGACTCGCATTAAGCCTGCCTTTCGAACCGGTTCGCGCGATTCATTTTATAGGGCTCGTGTTTGCGGCGGCTTCCACCTGTGCGCTCTTTTTTCTCGGGCTGCGATTCATGACTCGGTTTTGGGCTTGGGTGGGCGCAGGGCTCTTTGCGCTTCTGAGCGCAGATCCGCTGGTACAAGGAACAGCGGCGAATACCGAGCTCTTTATGTTATGTCCGCTCATCTTTTCTCAAATCGCGTTTTTCGCGTCAGCAGCGAGAAGCAAAGCTCAAGTTTTGTTTATGGCGCTCTCTGGCGCGTTGATAGGGATCGCTGTCATGTTCAAACAGGTTGCGATCGTGAACTGGTTCTTACTGGGTGCTCTCTATCCAATTTTCGCCCACGAAGAAAAGCGATGGCGAGGCGCAGCTTCATTCGTCGTCTGGTCAGCCACGGGCCTATTAAGTGTGCTGGGATTGGCGGCCCTCTACTTCTGGAGACATGGAGGATTGAACGAGTTTGTGGATAATGTTTTCACCCACAACTTGGAATACATCGGCGCCGTTGGGACGTCAGCTCGAGTTGAATATTGCTGGGGGACACTCAGCGTCCTCGCGCGAACGCAAGCGATCGTGTGGGCGTTTGCCGTAGCAGGGTTGACCGGGCTCCTCACATCCGGCAGGGCCAAGTGGTCTCTTTTTCTCGCAGGCTGGCTTCTTACAAGCTTCGTTGGCGTGAGCGCGAGCGGATATTTTTTCCCGCACTATTTCCAGCAGCTACTTCCGGCGCTGGCGCTGGCTGCTGCGGCCGGAACGGAATCGCTTGCTACTGCCAAATTTTGGAGAGTTTTGCCTAAGTGGAGCCGGCGTGCAGCGCTCACTCTGGTGCTCGCTGTTTTGCCTGTCCTAACGCTTTGGCCCTTCCTGTTTACGTACGCGCCCGCTGAAGCGGTGAGGAAGATTTACCCCGGCAATTTCTTCGCCGAGATGCCGGAGTTTGCGCAGCGAGTCGAAAGTATCACACCACCGGAAGCGCGCGTATTTCTTTTTGGGGCTGAGCCGGAAGTTCTGTTCTACGCGCATCGATTGTCGGCTACGCGCTACATCTTTCTCTTTCCGCTTTACGGCCCGTACGGCAACGTGCGCGAAAAGCAAGTGGCGACGGCAGCAGAAATCGAGCGCGCTCAGCCTGCTGCCGCGGTCTACCTGCCTAACGCTCTCTTTTTCGTCGCGGGCACCAACCAATACTTTACCGAATGGAGCCTGGCCTATCTGCAACACAATTTTTACGCGGATACGTGGTTGACCGAAGACGAATTCGGCGCTGCGCGAATCCTGAAGGCCGTGAAAGGCGGAGAATCGGATTCCGTGCTTGGCAAACGGCAATTGATCGGAGCAATCTTAGTGCGAAAGCCAACTAGTGCTCCATAGCTTTTGCGGCGCCCAATTATTCAGCTCATCCCCGCCTTGGCGAGAGCCGCGACAGCAAGCGCAGGATCTGCAACGGCGTTATTCTAACGAGAAACATCCCGAATTTCATGGGCAAGCCTGGGATTACCAGTGGCCGATCCGCTTCCAGCGCCGTAAGTCCGTCGCGGACGACTTGCTCTACGGGAACGAAAACGAACTCCGGACCAGTGTCCGCTTGAGCGCCCGGGCGCTTCGCCACTTCTTGGAACTCCGTGTGCACAGGGCCCGGGCAAAGAGCGCAGACGCTTACGCCTGTTCCGCGGAGTTCGGCCCGAAGCGCTTCGGAGAAGCTTGTAACGTACGCTTTGGTCGCTGCGTAAACCGCAAATTCAGGGATCGGAAGGAATCCAGCCGACGAACTAACGTTCAAAATGCCGCCGTGTCGTCTCGCGATCATTCGCGGAAGCAAGTGGCGAGTGAGGGTGGTGAGAGCGACAATGTTCACGAGGGTCATTTGCTCGTTGCGAATCGGATCGCTCACCACGAAGGCACCGCTATCGCCCAGTCCGGCGTTATTGATCAAAAGATCGACCTCAATTCTGTCACGATCGAGCCATGCCAGCAGTTCATTCAGTTGGACAAGATCTGCGAGATCAGTTTTGCGAAGGAAAATCGCGAGGTTCGGATGCTGTTGCTCTAGTTCGTCGCGCAGTTCGTTCAACCTCTGCTCGCGTCGCGCAACTAGAATGAGCGATTTGGCGCGGCCGGCGAGTTGGCGCGCAAATTCGCGGCCGATCCCAGCGGAAGCGCCCGTAATCAGGGCGTTACAACCGTCCAGTTTCATTTCATAATTTAGCCGAGGGCGTTGACCTCGGGTTGCTAACGTGGCCAGCTTTCTATCTGCGGCGGTCAACGCCCGCGGTTACAACGCGAATGCTATCCTTCAAGTGTAGGTCCTTAAGCTCCCGTTGTGTCAATGCTCGCCAATGCCCGCACGGCAAATCGCCCAGCCAAAGATTCCCGATTCGAATGCGGAGAAGCCGTTCGACGCGGTAGCCGACGGCCTCGAACATGCGACGAATCTGGCGATTTATTCCCTGCCGCAAGATAATGCGAAGACGGGTAGACGAGAGCGGGCGAAGCCGCGCAATTTTCGCGCGCTGGCCATCAAGAAGAATTCCGTGCAGCAGCTTCGGAGCGAGCGCCGGATCCCACGTTTGCTCCAGCGTGACCTCATACTCCTTGTCGACCTTGAAACGGGGGTGGGTGAGCTGCTGCGCTAATCCGCCATCATTCGTCAGAAGCAGCAAACCTTGCGTTTGCGCGTCCAAACGGCCGATCGTGAAGAGGTGGGAAAATTTTCCTGGCAAGAGATCAAAGACGGTGTCGCGCGCGTGCAGATCCTTTCGAGTCGAAACGAATCCGGCGGGTTTATTTAACATGATTGTAAGCGCCGGAGCGGTGTGAACAAGCTTATCATCGACTTTGACGTGGTCGCGCGCCCCTGGTTGCGCACTGAAGTTTGTGCAAACTTTGCCATTGATCGTGACGCGGCCGGCAGCGATCAATTCATCGCAGTGCCGGCGTGAACCTAGACCGGCAGCAGCTAGGAAGCTGTTGAGACGCACTTAAGCGAGTGAGGTGTGATTGCTGAGAAGTAAGATGGAATAGGTGAAAGCGCCACCAGTCACTTTTCACCAATCACTTCTCATTAGTCACACTTCGCGCTTGCGGTTAAACATCCGGCTTCGTTTTGGGCAGACCGATGACCTTCTGGCCTTCCTTCCATTGACTGCGCTTTTTCAAAAGCTCGACCCGTTCGAAGCGCTTTAGCACATTGCGCCTGGCGGCGATCGTGCTGGCTCCTTTTAAGCTGCGATGTTGCGACATAGATTACTTGGTTGAAACGTTAAAAACTTAAGTGGTTACAAAGTTGCAACGAAAGGCGAGCGGGGACATTAAACCAACACAGCAGTTTTTCAAGAAACGGGCAGATCTCCTTTAATCTTTTAACCTTTTAACAAATCAACTCCCCTTAAAGTTGATTACTAAGCACCACGTAGGTCCCCGACGTCGTGAGTTGATGATAGATGTGAAAGTGGCTGGTTAAGATTCGTTTCCAATGATTGGCCCGGCTTTCCTCGACAATTAGATAAACCGCATCGGGTTGACCCCATTTTTCCAAGACCGCGGCTTCATTCAAAAAGATGTCAATTGAGGGTTTGCCAATAGGGGTCTCTTTCCGGGGGTTCTGATTAACTAGAAAAAATTTCCGGTTCAGATAGAAAATGAGGCTGCTACTGTCGTCGAACGGTCCTTCAAACATTGTATCGCCACCTGCATCGAGCCGCGGATTTAGAAATTGCGCCACATTCGCAAGTGAAAAATAAGGGGCGACTTGTGCAACGGCTTCCATCATGCTGAGTCCGCCCGGGATCATCGAGGCGGCGAGGGCGATGGCCGCAAGTCTCTCCCGTTGCTTGAAAATGAAGTACAGGGCTGCCAGCGACAGAGAAACGAGCGACACGCCAAAGATCGCAACTAAAGGTCGAAATGCCAGCCAGGTCGCAACGGGCATGTCATGTAATGCCCTCCAGGCCGTCCAGCGCGCGTCCATCGTCCCCCAGTTTCCGTTTAGAGCGCGCACCGCGCCTGCAAGAAAGAATCCCGCTGCCGCGGTTATAATGCCGACCAGGCCGACAGCGATTACACCGGCGGCGCGTAACCCCTGCGGTATTCGATCCCACGCGAGGGCCGCCCAAAGCGCGAATGCGCTCCACATGGTCATTGAATAGTAATCCTGGCGTTGTCCCAGAAACAGCAGCGGGATAAAAACAACACCCATCCAGCAAAGAGGCAGTGCTTCCGCGAAATTGATCTCGCGCGGTCGAATCACCCGGCGCCAGGCAAGAATAACGCCGGGCAAAAGTGCAATTGACCATGGAAATAACCAGGCCAGATGCATGACCAGGAATTGATAGGCGGGCATACCAAGGAAATCGTGCGTCTCATCGGTAAGTCCGCGCAGATGACCCAGCCACTCCGAGCTGATTTGATAACGAAAATACCCGGGGAAATGCCATTGCACCCAAATGTGCCATGGCGCGACGATCAGAATGAAGATCGCAAGATATTCCCATCGCAACAGGCCGCGAAATCGCATACGCGCTTCGCGGTAAAAGATTGAGAGGATAAGAAAAATCGCGGCCGGATAAGCGATGCCGAGCAAACCTTTGGTCAGGCAGGCGAAAGCCGAGCAAATCCAAAAGCCGGCGAACCAGATGCGGCGGTTACGCCGGCGCTGATAACCGCCGATCGCGCAAAAAATCGCACCTGCGATGAGTGCGCTGACCAGCGGTTCGGGCATGACAATGCGCGCGAGCAGAAATGTGCCGCACAAACTCAGATAAATCAGACCTGCGATGAAACCGCGCCAGTAATCCGTGAGCTTTTCCCCGATTAAAAAAATCAGGGCAGCCGAGGCGACAACTGCCAGTGCGACTGGGAGTCTGGCAGCTGCCGCGTTAACACCAAAGAGCTTAAACGAAATGATGATCAGCCAGTAGAGCAATGGCGGTTTTTGCAGACGCGGCGCGCCATTGTTCGTAGGCAGAAGCCAATGATGCGTCTTGACCATCTCGCGGGCGGCGCCCGCGTATTGTCCTTCCGTCTGGCTATACAAATCCCCGGAGCCGATCGTCGCCGCGTGCAGCAGCCCCGCCAACGCAATCAGAATCACGAACAAGACACGGCGCATGGGCGGGGGAGGCAGCGCCGGTGGCTCGAGCAGAGTTTCTTCTAGACTTAGGCTGCGGGCACCAGCAGTCATTAAATAGCTTCCTTGCCAGAAATTGGAGTCCGATCCTCGCGCTCGAGCTCGGCGGAATCATCGCTTCGATATTTTTCCCAGTGCTCGGGTAAACGGAGCAGTTTTCCCTCTGGCATCTCGATGAGTGCAAGCATCTGGCGGCATCGGGCGATCAGCATGTTATCTGCCGGACGCGTGATCTGGAATCCACACCAAAACCGCACGCGCTCCACCCGGTCCAGCCAACCTTCAATCACGAGCTGATCTCCAAGCTTAGCCGGTCGGCGATAATCGATCTCCGTTCGCACAACTACCGGATACCTGTGATTCTCGGCCATCTCCGTGAGGGCGAGACCGAGTTGTTCGGCAAAAAGGGTACGCGCGATTTCGATGAAACGCAGATAAGCGATGTTCGAGACGACGCCTCCGCAATCGGTATCGAAGAACATCACCTGCACTTGTGTGCGAACGCGCGGAGAAACGGCCATGGCAGGATTTCAAACTTCAGGCTTCAGACTCGCGCGTTTTTGCTTCGTGACATGCAAAACGATCATTCGGCGATTTCGTGGCTCATGCCCGCGAGTGTGAGATTTGAGACTTTAGATTTCAATTTGAAATTCGTCTGATTGCTTGCGCAGAATCGACAACACAGCATTGGCAACTTCCTGGACGCTCACCGCTTTCATGCAGCGGAAATCAATCGGGCATTCGCGAAGAAAGCAGGGGCTGCATTCGACACGATGTCGCAGGGCGATGTGACCGTTGCCGAGTGGGCCAGTGAGACGGGGTTCTGTTGAGCCGAAGATGGCGACAACTGGCACGCCCAGCAATGCGGCGAGATGCATTGTGCCAGTATCGTTCGTAAGCAGTAAGCGGCATTCGCGCAGCTCGTCGATCAGTTGTTCGAGCGTGGTCTGGCCAACTCGATTCACGCAGTGATCACCAAGGGCGGCCGCAATCTGGTCGCCAACCGCGGCGTCGCGCGGCGTTCCAAACAGAATCCATTGGACGGACGATTGCGCGCTGATTTTTTCGGCGGCCTCGGCGAACCGCTTGGGTAACCAGCGTTTGGCGGTACCGTATTCAGCACCCGGGCAAAGACCGATTTTGATCGGTTGGCGGTTGATGGGCATTTGGACGTTGGATGTCGAATATTGAACGCCTGCTCGCGATCTATCGGAGTCGAATGTGTCTGCGCCGCATTCGCGTGCGATCCGGAGGAAACGGAGCGAATGATGCTCCGGCGGACCTGGCTTTCGCGGGACTGGAACGATTTGGTTAAGCAGCCAGCGTCGCCAATGGCCGCGATAACCAACTCTGCGCGGAATTCTGGTCAACCACGACTCCAAAGCAGCGCGTACCGAATTTGGGAAAAGGATCGCCACATCAAAAGACGGTTCGCGCCGAAGTAACCACACAACTGAAATGAGCCGGCTGCCTGGCAGAGGAATGATCGCATCAACTTCGGAGACCAGCTTCCACATCGGCGCAATCTTCTTCGGGGCGGCGATCGTAACGCGCGCGTCGGGCCGCCCAGCCTTTATTGCGCGAACTGCGGGCACGCTCATAGCCGCATCACCCAGCCAATTACTTGAACGAATGAGAATTTGAAATGGCTTTAGATCCTGAGGCGAAACTCCCGGTGGTAGATGGACCCCACGTTTATACTGCGCGAGAAGAAAATTGGGCTGGGCCGTCTTCCAGCGATTGTGCACCCAAAACCAGTCTTCCGGTGCGACGCGAATTTGCTGTTCGATGATCTGATTTATTTCTGAAGTGAGCGCTGCAATGGAGGCGTGCGCCTTGGGCGGATCGAAGCGCTCGGTGAAAACCATGCGCCAACGCGCGGGACCCATCGTGTAAACGCCGGCGGCAATCAGCGCCGCTCGGGTTCTCTTGGCAAGCAAAGCAGGCAGCGGCGAAGTGGACGCCAGCTTTCCAAAGAAGGGTGTCCACAGTCCGTGGTCACCAGCATGCTGATCGGATAAGACACCAACGCCGCCGCCGGACCGTAGCAGATCGATCACCGGTTGAAATCCCTCCTGGCGATCGAATAATTCCAAGCCGGTTTGGCCACGTGTCCGGCGCACGTGCGCGTCAATGAATCGATTACCGAGCTTCTGATAGACGCTCGCATTGCGCACGTAACCGACGAACTTCGGCATCAATTGCGCGAACAATTCCCACGTTCCAAGATGACTCAAAACGAGAACTACTGGAACGCCGGCGCGAAATTCCCGATCCATCGCCTCGATATTGTCAACCTTGACCCGCTCCAGAATTTTCTCGGGCGGCATTGCGGTGAGTTTAACGCTACAGAGAAGGTTAGCGCCGAGTCGTTGGAAATGGCGGCGGACGAGGCGACGCATTTCTCGCGGGGTCTTTTCATTGGCAAACGCATTGGCGACGTTACGCTCTGCCAAGCGTCGATATTTCCCGGACAGCAGCCATGCACAAAAACCTAGGAACTCCCCGAGGGCATAGAGAACCGGCAACGGGAGGCTGGCGGCGATTGCCAACCCCGCGCGGTAGAGAAGATAGACAACGAAATCGAGCATCGCAGTACGAGCGGTATAGCTGGGCGGCGCGGCAGGGTAGATTTGCCTGTGGCTGGCTTCAACCAATATAATGTGCCCGGTGTCGCCATCGCCTTTCCATTCCTCTAATGCCGGTTTCGTTCGCGCTATCTCGCGAAAGTTCCCAGATTGCCGGTTCCTTATCGTTGGCGCGGGCTCTCAGGAGGTTGAGCGTCAATTTGCTAAAGCGAAAAGAGAAGCCTCCCTTGTGCCGCCTTCCGGTGACCTGACGACGAAGCTGGGGCAAGGTGAGGCCGCTGCGCACTTTGAAACAGCAGTTTGGTTTTATTCTTCCGGAGAAAACGATGATGATCGCATAGCGGAAGCGCTCTCGCGTTGCGCGGACAGCATTGTGCTCCTCCCGGGTCCCGGCGCTGAAGCTGCCAGGCGGCGTCCGCAACTCGTTCAGTGTTTCGAGCGCTTTGGACTACTGCCTGACTACGAATGCGACCTTATTGAGTTGGATCCGGGAGCCGTATGTCTTCGGCACCGACCGAGTGAAGCGGCCGGCGCGCTAACGCCGGCAGTCGAGGCGGCTTTTGCCAGACTCAACAGAGCGCTGAGCGACTTGAAGCGATCACTCCAAATCCGTAGCTCTGAGCTGGAAGGGGCGCACCGTCATATCGCTGCGCTCGAGGAAAAATTGCTCAAACTCAAAGAATATCGGCGCGAATTGAAATTGCTAAAAGAGCAGAAACGAACCCTGCGGAAATCGCCCGAGCGCCGCGTCGGCCAGATATTGCTCGCGCCATATCGTCTTCCGGAAAAACTGGCGAAAAAGGTTTGGAAAAAGCTCCGTCGACCCGCGCGAGAACGTCGACGATCCGTTGCCCCAAGCCAATACCAGGAATGGTTCGAGCGGCATCGCGCGACTGCGCGCGAGCTTGCGCGACTGCGAAATGAATCGCGTGCGTTTGCTTCGAAGCCGCTGATAAGCGTAATCACGCCAGTCTTCGACACGCCTGTGCAGCGGCTTAAGGAAGCAATTGAATCAGTGCTTGCGCAAGCATACGAAAACTGGGAGCTCGTGTTAATCGACGATGGATCGAGCGATGCCGATTTGCTCGGAGCGCTGCCTTTGCTGGCCGCTCGCGATCGACGTATCATCCTGAAAAGCCTCGGAAAACATGAAGGCATTTCGGCGGCAATGAATCAGGGACTGGTGCTCGCCCGCGGGGAGTGGGTCGCTTTTCTCGATCATGATGACGTCATCGAACCCGATGCGGTTTTCCAGATTGTGAAACTTTTGCAGATCCATCCGGATGCCGATCTGATTTATTCCGATGAAGACAAGCTCGGCGAAGACGGCTTCGAGGCTCCTTTATTTAAGCCAGATTGGTCGCCCGATTTTTTCCTTTCTTACAATTACGTTGGCCATTTAACCGCCGTGCGGCGCGATATCGTGCAAGAGGCTGGCGGCTTCCGTTCGCAATTCGATTGTGCGCAGGATTACGACCTCTTCTTTCGCGTGATCGAGCAGACCAGGCGAATTCATCATATCCCGAGGGTCCTGTATCATTGGCGGCGCTCGGAGAGCTCCAGTGCGATCAGCGTTCGTCAAAAGCCGGAGCAACTCGAGGCGTCGCGGCTTGCGATTGAAGATCACCTGAAACGTCGCTGCGAGTCGGCTCATGTTGCTGTGGACTGGCGCACCCACGCCTTCTGCGTCAGGCGCGGGCTGTTGGAACCGAAGAAAATTTCGGTGATCGTTTCAACGCGCCATGGCTTGGAGTTGCTCGAGCGATACATCGAAGGCCTGACGAGCAGAACAAGTTATCCGAATTACGAGATCGTGATTGTTAACGACGATGAGTTCCATGGCGAGTCGTCTTTTCCTTCGCATTTTCCACATCGTATCGTGCGTTTCTCGGGTGAGACCAATGATTCCGCGGTAAAAAACTTCGCGGTAAAGCAAACAAACGATCCATGGATTCTGTTCCTGGATGACAGAATCGAACCGATCGAACCGGACTGGCTGACGATCATGGCTGAGCATGTCCAGCGGCCGGAAGTCGGAGCCGTAGGCGGGCGATTGCTGAATCCAAACGCCACGATCGAACAAGCGGGGATAGTTGTAGGTGTCAAAAGGATTGCGCAACCGGCTTTCCACGGTTTTCCGGCAGAACATCCTGGGGTGAATCGCCAATTGCAGGTGACACGAAACTGCAGCGCTGTTTCGAGCGCGTGTATGCTCACGCGGCGTGAAGTTTTTCAGCAAGTGGGCCGATTCGATGAAAGCCTGAAAGGCGTGCTCGCCGATGTCGATCTTTGCCTTAAAATGCGTCGCGCCGGTTATTTGATTGTTTACACTCCGTTCGCAAAACTTTACCGGCATCAAGCGCCAGCCGATCGGATTGACATGAACGGTGAAGCGATTATGCACGAGCGTTGGGCAGGCATTTTGCGGCGTGATCCCTATTACAATCCAAATCTTTCTCGCGAACGAGCCGATTTCTCGCTAGGCAAATAAAACCATCGGCTGAAGTGAAATGAGCAAGCACGAAGAAAATCTTTGGCAAGGTATCGACCGGGGGGCGCGAGGGAGCCTAAACACGCGAGACTACCGCACTGCATCCTTCACGGAGGAGCTTTCACAACGGGGCGTGGACGCGGGCGAACTCGCGTCTGCGAATCGGAGCCAGCGCGAGATTAAGGATGCTTGGATCCCGGGCGTGGAAATTTTCGCGCGAAAAGTTTGCCCGCAGCGGCACCGTGGACTTTTTGGCGAATTTGTACGGCGCGACGAAGGCATTCTCGCGCGGATTGGCCTCTGGCCCAACCAATGGTCAGCTGCGCGAATGTTTTCGGGAACTGCCAAGGGCTTTCACGTGCATCCACCCAGCATTCCAGAAAATAGTGATCCAGTAGATTGGTTGCGCCGCTTGTATATCGATGAGCCGGATAATTATTCAGCGCGGAGCTATGACAACGAGCAATGGGACGTAATGTTTTTTATTCAGGGTCGCCTCGAGATAATTCTGTTCGACATTCGCGCGGGCTTGCCGCGACGAGTCATGCGTTTCTTTGTGGACGGAGACAATCATCGTAGCGATAACAATGTCGGCATCGTAATTCCGCCGGGCGTGGCGCACGCCATTCGCGTTGAAGGCACAGAAGATGTAATCATGGTTTATGGGACGAGCACAGTTTTCCGTCCCGAATTCGAAGGCCGCATTGCGAGTGACGTGGAAACCGCCGCGCTCCCAAAATCCTGGCAAAAATTCCTGTCGCTGTAGCGGCGGTCTATGACGGTCGTTAAACGTATGGCGCTCATGAGGCGCCACTAGAGTAAATGAAACGAAGTTTCGATCCGGCCGTACTGGAGATGATGGATCGGGACCAGCCTCCCTCAGCCGAACTGGAGCGCGATCTGGAACGTATTCGGCAATTGAATCGCTGGTTCGGAAGCTATCATCTTGTATTGGGTTTTATTCGCAGCTGGATCAGGCCGGCCGACAAACTGCGCGTCGTCGATCTGGCAACGGGATCCGGCGATATCCCGCGATTGATTGTCGATTATGCGCGAAAGATTAGCGCCAAGGTAGAGATCGATGCGTTAGATCGGCAGCCTGCCACATTGGAAATCGCCAGAAGACTGAGCGCCGATTATCCGGAGATTTCCTACCGCGAAGTCAACATTCTCGAATGGAACTCCGTCGAATCATATGACATCACACTTTGTACGCTGGCGCTTCACCATTTCAGCAACGAGGATGCGGTGCGGCTTCTGCGCAGATGTTGCCAGGTGTCCAAAGGGTTTGTCCTGGTGTCGGATTTGCGACGTAGTTTTTCCCTTGTGGCAGGCGTTTACGTTTTGACTACGCTGATTTTCCGCGAGCCGATGACGCGTTACGATGCACGGCTCTCTGCCATTCGAGCCTTCTCCTTTTCTGAGATGCGTGATCTTGCCCTGCGCGCTGGATGGGAAAATTTCGGTCACAAAAAATCCCACTTTGCCAGGCAAGCCATTTGGCTCGAAGCAGCGTGATCCCATTTGTCTTCCGATCCCGAAAGCATTCGGGGTTGCCCGGCCATGGCTTTATGCGGAGGCTGAGAGGAATCTCTGGATATTGCTTCCATGATCGACTCTGGTTCTACGATGCGGATTATTACGACGATCGTTGAGGCGCGGGCGCAGCCGCATGGTAAACGCCGTGTACTTGTTCCCACGATGGGCGCGTTGCACAAGGCGCATAAGGAAATGGTCCGGGTCGCACGCAAGCATGCTGGCCATGATGGCGAGGTGGCGCTGAGCATATTCGTTAATCCGCTGCAGTTTCAACCAGGAAGCGATTACGAACGCTATCCACGCTCGGAAAAAATGGATGAAGAATTTTGTCGGAACGCCGGGGTCGATCTTTTGTTCCGTCCGAGTGTTACGGAGATGTACGCTGATGATCGCTCCGTGTTTGTCGAGGAATTCTCTCTTTCAAATACACTGGAGGGCAAATCGCGCCCCGGACATTTCCGCGGTGTTTGCACAGTCGTCGCGAAGTTATTCAACATCCTTTCAGCGGACGCCGCTTTGTTTGGTGAGAAGGACTTTCAGCAACTGGTGATCGTTCGTCGCATGGTGCGCGATCTCAATTTCAAGACCATCATTATTGCTGTGCCTACGGTCCGCGAAGGAGACGGCCTGGCATGCAGTTCGCGCAATCAATATTTGAATCCTGAGGAGCGCAAGCAGGCAGCAGTTTTGCACAAGGCTTTGCTGGCTGCGGCAAATGCCGGCAACAAATCCGCGAGAGAAATTGTCGATCTTGTTCGAAAAGTGATCGGTGAAGCGCCGCTGGGGCAAATTGATTATGTGGGGCTTGTCGATGCGAAAACCTTGCAACCGATTGCAACGGTCAGACCGAATTCATTGCTCGCGGTTGCTGTGTTCTTCGGGAAAACTCGCTTGATCGACAATATCCGGTTGGGATGAGGGAATACATCGTGACGCAGACAATCCTGTCTACGTGTTTGAGCATTTAGCCCCAGCAGGCAAGATTGCCTTCTTCACGGCCATGAAGGAGTACGATTTCGTGGTGATCGGCAGCGGTATCGCGGGCCTGAGTTTTGCATTGAAAGCGGCAAAGCACGGGTGGGTAGCTGTTATAACGAAACGGAAAGGCTCCGACACAAACACCGCTTGGGCGCAGGGAGGAATCGCTTGCGTGACCAGCGATGAGGACTCATTTGAACTCCATGTGCGTGACACGCTTGAAGCGGGAGCCGGTTTGTGTGACGAAGCAGTCGTACGCACGATTGTGACCGAAGGTCCGGAGCGCATCCGCGAGCTCACTGAGCTCGGTCTGCAGTTCGATGAACGTGACGTTTCGGGACATCGCGAACTTGATCTTGGCAAAGAGGGCGGTCACTCCAAGCGCCGGGTCCTGCATGTGCAAGACGTAACCGGGAAACAAATCGAAAACACTTTGTTGCGTGAGCTGGGCCTAGAATCTCATGTCCAGCTATTAGAAAATCACATGGCCGTGGATCTAATCACGGCAGCCAAACTCGGGTTCGCGGCAGAAGATCGCTGCCTTGGTGTCTATGTCCTGGATGAAAAAACTGGAGAGGTAGAAACTATCCGGTCGGATCGGATCGTGCTTGCGACCGGCGGTTGCGGCAAAGTTTATCTGTACACAACGAATCCCGACATAGCGACCGGCGACGGTGTGGCAATGGCATGGCGTGCGGGCGTAGAGATTGCAAACATGGAGTTCATCCAGTTTCATCCCACGTGTCTTTTTCATCCGCAGGCAAAATCGTTTCTGATTTCGGAGGCAGTGCGCGGCGAGGGCGGAATCTTGCGCAACAGTCGTGGCGAAGATTTCATGAAGCGCTACGACGCGCGCGGTTCGCTAGCGCCGCGCGATATAGTGGCACGCGCGATTGACGCGGAAATCAAGCGCTCAGGGGCCAAGTGTGTATTCCTGGATATCACGCATAGATCGCCGGAATTCATTCAAGAGCGTTTCCCGCACATTTATCAGACATGTCTGCGGTTCGGGATCGATATGTCGAAGCAGGCTATTCCGGTAGTACCCGCTGCCCATTATCAATGCGGCGGAATCAAAACGGACGTGAATGGCGTGACGAGTTTGCCGGGGCTGTATGCGATTGGGGAGGTCGCGTGTACTGGGCTGCACGGAGCAAATCGGCTCGCCAGTAACTCGCTGTTGGAAGGTTTGGTAGTGGCGCATCGGGCCGCAATCGCCGCCGTTAGGACGCGATCGACTTCGAAACAAAAGATCCCGTTGCCGGAATGGAAATCGGGAAATGTGCAGGACGTTGATGAACTGGTCGTGATTTATCATAACTGGGATGAGATCAGACGCTTGATGTGGGATTACGTCGGAATCGTGCGCACGGATAAGCGCCTTCAGCGCGCGAGCGCGCGGCTGCGAAACTTGCTGCGCGAAATCCGCGAGTTCTATTGGAATTTCAAAGTATCCGTTGATCTGTTGGAGTTGCGCAATCTCGCAGCGGTAGCCTCTTTGATTGTCGATTCGGCGTTGTGCCGCAAGGAGAGCCGCGGGCTGCATTACACGCTGGATTACCCAACGGCGGACGATTCTCGATTCGAACGCGACACGGTATTGAGCCGCGGCTAATCCTGTAGCCGGCATCGTCGATGCCGGTCTCTCTGCATTGCGCGCACCGCCGCGCCGGGATGATGCAACAATCCTTCACGTATCGGACCCGGGAATTTCGTCTTGCCTAAGAACGGGAATCGGGTAGAAAGTGGCGGCGTTTGCTAATGAGGAGACTTCTTGCGGCTTGTTTAAGTCTGGGGATTGCTTGGACGGCTAAAGCCGACGAACAATCCACTTCTCCCTATGCGACGGCGGCCGACTTTGCGAAGTACGCAATGAAACTGCGGGAGCAGGCGCTGCTCAAAGTAGAACCACAGGTCTTTATCCCGACCAGCTCGCGTCCTGCGGTGCAGCGCTATCCGTGGAAGACCAATATCGTGACCACGGTATTCTGGGTCGGGGAACAAGCGGGAGGCAATAACCCCGTCCCAAACTACAGAAGTTCATGGGACGCGAACTGGACGAGCAATTACGGCGGCTTCGACAGTCCAGATTCATCGGCGCGGCGCAGCTATATTCCGATTGCATTCATACCGCGACAAAATCCCTTCTACTGTGCGCTGCCATACAACGACGTGACTCACGGTCAATTCAAGCCGGAAGCGCCGCTGGTGATTCCCTGGTTTAAGCAAGCCTATACTGGACCGGGACAGTCGGTGTGCTGGCACCGATGGCTTGCCATTCGCAAAGGCAATCGCACTTGTTATGCCCAATGGGAGGATTGCGGTCCGTTTCGCACAGACCACTTTCAGTACGTCTTTGGAAATGAGCGTCCCAAGCCAAACCTGAATCACGGCGCTGGGCTGGATGTTTCGCCGGCCGTGCGCGATTACCTGGGACTGGCGCCGACCGACGTGACCGATTGGCAATTCGTCGAAGTTCGTGATGTGCCACCGGGCCCGTGGCGAAGCTACGGCGAAAATAACCACTTTGTCATCGCGCGTCGTCAAAACGAGCAACGGATGGCAGATCGCGCCCTTGGTGCCGCGAAGAAGTAGGGATCTTCGGCGCCAGCCTAACCGCCTTGCGAAGACGTTGGGGAGGGAGTCGGAAAAGCAAATCCAGTGGCGTTCGGTGGAACGCTTCCGCTCGGCTGAGGACTTGGATGGGAGGGTCGAGGCGCCGACATGCGAATCAATTCAGATACCGTGACGAATTTGAACCCTTTTGCCTCGAGCTCATCAAAGGTCGAAGGCATCGCCTCGATCGTTCCCGGGTGAATGTCGTGAGATAACACGATCGAGCCGGGCTGCGTCTCCTTAAGAATGCGATTGCGGACCACAGCCGGGCCGGGCCGTTTCCAGTCATTCGGATCGACGTCCCAAAGAATGATGCCATAACCGAATTCATCGTGAATCCAACGCTTCTCGCGGGCCGTGATCGATCCATAAGGCGGCCGAAGCAACGTGGGACGCTTGCCAGTGGCGTTCTTAATTGCATCATCGGTTTGCTGGAGTTGGCGGCGAACGCTTTCGTCCGACATCTTACCAAAATTGGGATGCGACCAACTGTGGTTCCCAATCTCGTGACCTTCCCGGGCGGCCCGCGCAACGATTTCAGGATGTTCCGCCACGTTTTCGCCGATCACGAAGAACGTTGCCTTAATGTGGTGGGCGGCCAGCAAATCGAGTAATTTTGGGGTCAGCGTCGCGCTCGGTCCGTCGTCAAAGGTCATCGCGATGTAGGGCCCATCGACATGGACCGAGTTGAATGTAATGCCCGGTTCCTCCGGCGTCGCTCGAGTCTCTCGCGCCGCACCTCGCTTTGCTGGCGTGGGTTCGGCTCCAAGCCCAACGGTGAAGCTTAAGGTGGCGAAACAAAAGAACAGCAAACGGTAAGCAGACATAAGTGGGAACGTGGCGAAGGTGAATGAGTATCTGGCGGAGGCTGGCAGTTACGCAAGGCGTGGCTGCCTCCCTTGCACGAGAGCGACAAACCCACAGCCGATTTTATTCGCGGCAGAAAGCAAGGCCCATTCAGCCTTTCCGCAATTTCTGTAGTTGCGCGATGAACGCGGCGGGACCGTCGGGAAAGTAACCGTCATACCGCCAAAGCTTTTGTCCGTCGGCGCTGAGCACTACAATCGTGGGAAACCCCACAATCTCGTATTGCTGCGCAAGTTCGCGGTTCTGCTTTCTCAGTTCGGGGGTCTGCGGTTTGCCACGCGGGAAATCCAGTTCTACGACGACTAGATTCTCCCGCGCGTAGTCTTTAAACTCCGGCTGCAACAGAACCTCTCTGTCAAACTTTTTGCACCAGCCGCACCAATCTGAGCCGGTAAAATCGAGCAACAGAAATTTGTTACCGGCCTTGGCTTCTTGCTGCGCTTTCTTGTAATCAGTGAGCCAGTCAGACTCCGCGCTGGCGAACAGCCCGGAAATAAAAATAGAGGCCGCGACCGCGAAAAGAAAAAAACGGTAGGTTTTCACGTCACCATCTTCGATGGAAATATTGCCTCGCGCAACAGCCCCAAAAGCATTCGGGACCAGCGCAGCAATTATTTTTTCACTCCGCAAATAGCCCGGCGAACGAACGCCGGGCTATCGACGGGTTTGGGATCTACCGCAGATGCTTCGAGACGAGCTTGGTCATCTCGAACATACTCACCTGGCTCTTACCATTGAATACCGGCCTGAGTGAGTCGTCGGCGTTGA
>WNFX01000727.1_pt1 | contig 58989 bp, 59 predicted proteins | sample 5400111 | NCBI WGS metagenome assembly WNFX01 (sample SAMN13153363, study PRJNA577476) | soil metagenome | isolation source: 40 cm soil or saprolite under grassland replicate 1 | place: USA:California | collected 2016-06-15
CACGTTACCCTCAAAAACGCTCGTGTTATTGTTTCCACCTGTAGCAGCACCGGCTGAGATAGCACGCGATTTCGCATCCGTTATTGCATTCTTAAGGTCAGGTGTTGGTGGTTGTGAAGCGGCCTCAGTGCAACTCCACATGCCACTCTTATTTTTCGTGCAATTCCAAGTAGTTACATCAGTCGTGGGTCCACTGTCGTCTATCACTGAACAACTTGATTTTGTTTTAGATTTGTTATAAGAGCAATAAGTGATGACTTCCGCAAATGTAACAGATACAGATGAACTGTAAATTCCTGCAATAAGTAAGGTCCCTATAGTCAGAAAAATCACAAATTTAATATCCAATTCTGGTATCTGCTTTAATCAAGCCTAATAAATCTTGATTAACTAGGTTCGTTGTCTTCATTGTTTATTTTATATTATATCCTTTCAAACTTAGACGCAGAGCATCTAACAAGTCATTATAACTAGTAACGTCTTTCTTAAGATTTAATTCCTCTGCATATGCTGTTCTAAGACTAGTAAGAAGTTTATCATATTTTGGATCTATTGCTAGATATTGTTTTGATAGTACTGCATGAAGATTTGATAACATGTTTTTATGTTCTGTATTGAAGTTTACAGGCCTTATCCTAATGTTTGAATTATGCCCGAATTCTACTTTTTCCCATAATAGCGATTCTTGCCACCTTATTTTAAGAAGGTTTACCATTGCCCTATTGCTGCCGTCAATGAAATAGGCGGTATTCATATAGTTGTGCCGTTTCCAAATATCCCAACAAAGTTCTACAATTTCATTAGGATCACCTTTGTCGATAAGTTCACACTGGACCACACGAATAATATGCCTGTCCTCTGTCTTGATATGTTCTAAAACTACAATGCCCGTACTTGACGAACTAAAACCAGGATCTATTCCAACACTCTTTAATGTATACAATGAAACTGGTATCTTTGTGGTATCAAACTGTTCACCTAATGAAATACATTGTTCAATTTGTGATGAACTGAATACGTTACCAACACGGCCTAGGTAAAGACCTTGGTACTCCCTAGGAAATTCTGGCTCCTTCATTTTCTTTTTAATTTCTTCTGGGTCGTAGATCTTACCCAGTCCAACTTCATATGTTAAGACTATTTTATGATATTTAGAATTAGGATCCTTTATGCAATTCTAGAGTGTTGGGTTGATGTTATCGGTGGCAGAATAAGATTGGGTATGACAGTAGCATTAATGGAACCAATTTGGCATGGAGATAGTGACGACTCGTCAAACGATATGGTGATGAGAAAATAATCTTGCAATAAAAAGTGTAACTGCCAGTGGTGATGATGGCGATGTACCTCAAAATGTTCTTGATAACAATCTTGGTACAAGATGGTCCAGTCTAGGAAAAGGTCAATTTATTACCGCTAATCTAGGATTGATTCAAACTGTTTGCGGTGTAGATATTGCATGGTATAAAGGAAATGCACGCGTGTATCATTTTGTCATAGCCACTTCCACTGATGGAACTACATTTACCAATAAGTTTAATGGTGATAGTAGTGGCACTACGCTAAACTCTGAAAAATATACTATTGCTAATACCAAGGCAATGTATGTAAGAGTTACTGTGTATGGAAACACAGATCCTAATAATGGCGAGTGGGCATCAATAACAGAGCTCGATGTATTTGGACCCTAACGATACCAAATAAGGTAGGTTGAATATTAAACAAGAGTTAAGAAAAGGCAATCTCGTTACAATAATAGAAAATTAGTTTGATTATTGATCCCGATCTTTGTTATAACAACGACTTTCTGCTATTTCATCATGTTTCTGTTCATGCTTACACTTATCTTTAGTATCAAAACAGAAATGACCATCACCAACTTGATCATAACAATAATCTTTATCTTTGTCTGAATTAGCCCATGCCAAACCTACTGAAGCGCTTATTATAGTAAATACCAACGTCATGATTGTGATCAGGGGTAAGATTGTTTTCTTGTTCATCATTATAATATAGAAGTTTGATCCGATTAAAACCTATCTTTTCTTTGTCTATTAAAACTGATGGGCCAAATGGTTGCGGGACCCACCAGAATGACGTATGATGTTCTGTACCTTATTGTATCATACACAACAAACAATAAAACGGTTTAAACGACTGGCAAGAGATGAGTAACTACAACCTCTCACCAGTCCAATGCCTGAATCGTAAATAAATAAGGTCACTAAAGAATAAAAACTTTGGATAACTTAGTTATTCATATTTCATCATCAATTGTAATTTATCTTCTAGTAATTCTTGATGTATATATACTGCCAACTCAAGGAAGATAGTACTAGAGTTTTACTCTGAATTCCAGATCTTACCCTTTTCATAAATTTCAAGACAAGATTATATATAATTTGTACAGATGGTTAGCTGTGCCGTCGTAGCTCAGCCTGGGAGAGCACTCGACCTATAATTTGGGGTGATGCTGAAGACCGAGCTGTCGTGAGCTCAAATCTCACCGACGGCATTTCAGGTTTAACAAAATCACTATTATGTGAAAAGAATAGCCCTTTTCGAACCAACATGGACATAAATTTTGCAAAATCAACATATCTCCATAGACTTGCGCTCTTATCACGAGGAAGTTTGAAATCGGTATTAATTTGAGCCATATCTAAAATTAATTTCATCTAATTAAAATTATTTATTAAATTAATTTAATTTCTATCAGCCGAAACTTTACATATTTGTAAAAAGGAAGAAAAGAAAAGAGAGAGATTGTATAAACTTATTATTATAATACTTTTAGGAGTAATGCCTTCATTATTATCGCCTCAAAGTTTAGCCAATGCTGAGATTAAAGTTATTCCTCCTCCGAATTGGCAACCAAGTCCATATAATAATTCGACAGTAATGGCATGGTTCCAAAATTCTACAAAAAGCATATTTGCAACTATTAAGATATCTGAAATCACTTTTCCATTATTCTTCATAGGTCCAATTATGGCCCAATTTTTCGCCGATAAGGACGTATTAGAGTCTACGGATCAGATATCATTTGGTCGTAGCAATTATGGTTACATGTATTTCCTAAATCTTTCACTTAATTCTACGATCCTAAATTTTACTTCTAATCCAACACAGGAATCAAATTTTTTATCTGTGATACCTAAGAGGACAGAAATTCCTATGAAGATGATGCTAATACTAACTCAGAAACAAGACGATTTATATGCAATAATATTTCTAAATGCAAAAGAGAATTTTGATTCTATGTTAAATGAAATAAAACCTACTCTTGATTCAATTCAATTGAGTAATTCTACATCGATCCTTAGTTAGAGATTGAAAAACAAAAATAAATTAAAAAAGAAGAGAGCAAATTAGATTAATTATTTCAAATTACTAGTATCATATAACATCAAAAACCATTAAGCGTAAATGTTTTTCCCTAATCCAATCATAATCTAATCTAATCTATCTGTCATTCAAGAAATTCCTGTAAAAAGTCAAACAGAATCAATACTTACAAATATTATGACTGAAATTGGTTTAGCCGAGTTTTCCGGCATGGGAGAAGCGATTGGAATTATTGGCACAATGTTTGTAGTTCTTTACTTCTCGAGAAAACAAACACAGAGTTTATCGGTAGATATTGAAACAAAGGTCTTGAACGATTTGGCTGAAAGAATGCATGCACTAGAACAGATATTAATTGAGTCCCCTCAATTGATAAAGGTGGTAAACAAGGTTGATGCAAATTCACCTGAAGTTGCATACGCATATGATATTTTGTTTACGTTTGCACATGTTTTTCATATGCGGCAAAGAAAAGTATTAAGCGACAATGAGTGGGCAGGTTGGTTCCGATGGATGAAGAGTTCTTACGAACAAGGAGAAATAATGCAAATATGGAAATACACTATTGAAATGGAAAAATGGTTTGATCCTGCCTTCCAGGAATTTGTCGATGAGGAGTTAATTCCTAGCACTAAAGATGACAATCCTACTATTCCAACGTAATACCATTCTAAGTGGATTGTAGCAAGAGCTAAAGAAACAGACCCTCTCTCCTCTGCGTGATTTAGGTCTTAAAGAGACAAAATGGTTATTATGTGAGTAGAATTAAAAGACAGGTAATGTCCAATCCTTTCCTGATCTTGTTCAAAAGGATCTTTTGTAATCATGATAATACTTTTTCATTTAGAAAGTATAATGACTTTGATTTTTTTGAATATAATAAATGTGTGAATTGTGAAAAAATTTTGAGATATCTTAAGGGATTTGATGAGAGCATTAGAGGGTGATAATATTTAATATTAGTCTTCAAATTTTGATAATCTTTTGGTGGATAGGAGCATTTATTTCTGGTGTAGCGCTTCTAATATCAGAGTACAAGTATTATGTTATTGCAGGCGCTGTAGGATGGATAACAGTTGGATTATCTTCAGGATTAATTATTTACGCAATTAAAAGAAACAATAAAGAAAGTAAAAGAAATATGTCTTCACATATTAGCTAATTTCCTTTCCACCCTGCTCTTCAATTACTACAAGAGTAACGGTAGAAGTTATTCCTGGTATTTTTCTAATTCTATTGGTGATTGTGTGATTCATCGTCTCTGTATTGTCTGACTTTACTTTGACAAATACATCATGAACACCGTATGTTCCACGAACTTCTTTCACATCAGAGAGCTTTGAAATTTCATCAATTATTCTTTCTTCTGAACCAAGAGTACAATTTACTAGAATATATGCAGTTGGCACAATCATTTTAGTAAAATTAGTGTATTTTAGTCTTTTCAATCACACGTTAACTCGATCATAGAGAATAGTCTTCTACTGTTTTAGAGTATATAGTTTGTAAAGTTCACCGGTTCTTTTACTAACATAATTCCATTCTTTTGCACTATAATTAACTCTAACAAATTTTTGCCTTAATTCAGGATGCAATCTAACGTAAACATCATCTCCTATGGTGATATTATTTGACTTTGTCGAGGAGGTCATCTTTGCTGACACACTCATGCAATAACTTAGTATGTCTAGAGGTGAATTTTCATCATGTCCGTATTGAACAATAATATTTTCTCCTTCGTCTATTCCTATCTTTGCACTTAGATCAGGATAATCATATTGATTCAAAATTGGATTTAATCCATTTTTTATGATTGTTAACATTGAAATACCACATCTAACAGCCCTCTCACATACCACATATTTGTTTGATAATGAAGGAAAGAATGCTATCACTGCATCTCCAACATATTTTAGTACAAATCCTCTGTATCTGTATACCGTAGATGACATCTCATAAGTAAATGCCCTGATTATTGTTACTAATTTGTCTACCGGAATGGTCATTGACAGGTTTGTAGAACCTACTAAATCTACATATAAGATGACCAGAGGAATTTTAGAATTAACATATTTTTTTAGAAAGTTCTGCCCTGATTCCAAGTCTGCGTCATATTGATATCTTCTCTTAAGGGCCTTCCATATTCTGTTCTGTGTTTGTTTAATTTGAGTGTCTGTATCGTATATAACCTCTGATTCTAACTTTCCTATTTTCTCACCTGTAGTCATAGAAATAAAAGGCGATCTGCCTTTATCCAAATCTTGAGATTTAATTTTATCATCATCATTATTTCCCAAAGTCATAAATTATATGCCTTACCTGTCTCTGAGATAGTTTTTAACTAATAATAAGATATTGAACATTTGTGCACCTTTTATATTATATACTCAGTAATACCAATAAGAACTTCAAATTTTGAGGGTAAATAACAGCAATAAATAAAATGAACCTTTTTTGGTATGGTATTGCATTGAATCTTAAAAGATAGATTAATTAGGACTGGAGCTTATTTGCATTATGGCTATCTATTTTCATGAGAATTCCAAATAACCAAAATGATGATTTTAGTAAGAAAATAAATGGCAATTTTAATGATATTGAGAATATTTACTTCAAAAGTATCAAACCATTCCTCTCTACAAGGGAAGTAAATGTAATGCTTCAAGATGGTTCAATTACGAATACTTCTACTTTTGATCCCAAATCAGTGCTTGAATTTTATCGATCTTTTTTAAAAGATCTGAAAAATTGGGATACACACGAAGTCCAGTTAAATACAGACGAGTCAAATCGGATTTATTGCCAAATATCTACTACCTTGGATAATTATATTATCAAAGGATATTTCGGGATACAGTTCAATGTATTACCATACTATAAACCTGATAAACAGGTTATACATATACAAAAAGAATTAATTGATCTTTCAGTTAAGAATTCCGCATTATTAGAATCAGTAGCAAATATTGGTAACAACACTATCAGACAGGAATTAAAAAATATGTCTCTTGATGAAATGGAATTTGAAGAATTGTTTGAAAGGCTACTTCAAAATCAAGAATTAATTGTAAAACTTGAAGATAAAATAAAAAATGTTGAAAGACTATATCCAGAATTAGAAGGAGCGGAGAAAAAGAAAAGTTCCCTATTCTTTGAGTTAGATAACTTGGTCATGAAGGTATATCAGGTTTCTCCAATTTTGATTGATTATAACAGGCAGATGCAGGGCGAAGAAGGAGTTATAGTGTATTTTGATATAGAAACTAAGGTTGACGGGAAAGAAAAAAAATTAAACAAATCCGTGAATTTCGAGAACATAAAATCACAGGCAAAGGAAAGAATAGCTGAACTATTTAAGGAAATTACCTCGGTATTAAGCAAACAGCACTCGTAGATTATTGATTTATTGCAAAATAAAACAAAATTCATAATATTGGTTGAATAAGGGTAATTGATTGAACAAAATTCCATCAATAGACGATATATTTAGGGCACAGAAATCAATGGACAGCGCAGTAGTCATAAAGACACCTTTATTAAAATCCAACACATTTTCAAATATCGCAAAAACAAACATTTTCTTAAAATTTGAACTGTTTCAAAAAACTGGTTCTTTTAAGGTTAGGGGAGCATATTCAAAAATCAATTCACTTACAAATGATCAATGCAAATCTGGTGTTATTGCAGCCTCAGCAGGTAATCATGCACAAGGGGTTGCGTATGCTGCCTCGAAAAGAAATATCAGATGTAATATTGTTATGCCAAAAAATGCATCTCCTGCAAAAGTTGCCGCAACTCGCTCCTATGGCGCAAACGTAATTCTTTCCGGAGATACATATGAAGAATCATGGAAATCCGTCGCTTCAATGTCAAGAGAACACGGATATTCAATTATTCATGCATTTGACGATCCCATTGTCATTGCAGGTCAGGGCACTATTGGTTTGGAATTACTACAGGATTTGAAGGATATTGATAGGATTTATTTGCCGCTAGGTGGCGGTGGACTTGCATCAGGTATATCTATTGCCATTAAAACTAGGAGACCAGATGTAAAAATTATAGGAGTTGAATCCAAACAATTTCCTGCTATGAAAAAATCTCTAGAGAAAGGAAAGTTATGTCATATTGATGGTGGGTTCTCAATTGCTGACGGTATTTCAGTTAAATCTCCAGGTGAACTTACATTTGAGATATGTTCAAAATATTTGGACGATGTTGTAACTATAGATGATGTTTCTATTGTAGAGACTATGTTCCTGCTTATGGAGAGAGAAAAGATTGTAGTTGAACCTGCAGGAGCAGCTAGCCTAGCTTATGTTCTTTCGACTGATAAATTAAAAAATAATCAGAACATCATTTCAATCCTTTCTGGAGGAAACATTGACATGTACCTATTAGGTCAAATAGTATCTAAAGGATTAATGCAAATGGGACGACTAGTTAAAATATTTATCCAACTACCTGATAAGCCAGGTGCGCTAAAAAATGTTGTGGACAAGATAGCAGAACTCAGTGTCAATATTGTTCAGGTCGAACATGACCGTCTGAGTTCCAATGTAGCCGCCGGTTCTGCAGGGGTATACTTGAGTTTAGAGTTAGAAAATGAGAAACATTCAAAGAAACTTTTAGATTTCCTAAAGCGAGAACAGATGGTTTTTAAGGTTGTTCCCTAACTACAGTAGCAATATTCTCTAAATCCAGCTTTATCTGCTGTGGAGCCACCGATCTTGACCAAAATAAATTCATTTTTGGCTCTTGCATAAGAATCATTCAAATCTCTCTGATTTTCTCGTAAAATTTGATATTCTTCCATAGATAATTTCTTACGAAATCCAATTTCTTCTTCAAGATTCATGTCCTTTACTATTTCTTTATAACCTGGTTGAATAACTCCGCTGAATACCATTGCGCTGCTACCACTTCCATAAGATGCAAATCCAACCCTGTTTCCTTCTATATCATGATGTTTTTTATATTCGTATTCAAGTAAACTCCTGAATCCCATGTACATGGACGCCGTATACAAATTTCCGATAATGTTAGAAGCTTCAAGAGAACTTGCCATTTTTTTCTCATACACCTCATTATAAAACGAGGTTTGCATGAATGCTTTTCTAAATTGTTCATCTGCCTTCATAAATTCTTTATCTGCTAAAATGGATTCTATGGTCCCACGGCTATCATTAGGAACAGGTTCATGAAATCCTATCTCTTTGATAATATGTTGCCATCGTGGAAGTGTTCTCCACTCATGCCTTAACAAGTAAGCCAATGCCTTCTCCCCCATTCTTCTATATGGTAAATGTACTGTAAACAAATCTATGTAATCAGTTATTGACTCTCCGTCCTTAAGATGTATCAGTCCCGTTCTCATCGCTTTTTCCTTATAGCTGTCAAACGCTTTTCTAACCTGAATTAAGTATAATAAATTGGAGTATAGTCCATTAACAAGTGGAGTCTCCTTTCCAAATGGCCTGTAAAAATCATATTCATTCTTGATTATCGTTGATGTGACTTTAGGATCTAATGCTAGCATTCTTGGATTTTCCTTAATCAAAAGGGCGACGGCTCCCGCTCCTTGTGTATACTCCCCAGCCGAACCCACATCGTATTTGGCTATGTCTGTTACTACAACAATAGCAGCCTTATCATTATTCTCTTCCGCTCTAATCCAATTGGTGTTATCGTAAATTGCGTAAGAACCACTTACGCAAGCAAATTTGCATTCAATTCCTCCGGCATTTTCAAATGAGCCATCACCGTAGACCAGTTCTAACATACCTACAACAAATGAGTTTAATGCTTTTGATTCATCAATACTTGATTCCGTCGCCACATACAATCTGCCAATATCATCTGGATGCAAATTATTTTTCTTCATAAGTTCAAGACATGCATTTGACGCCATACATGCTGCGTCCTGATTTGTATCAACCAATGCCATCTTTTTTATCCCTATTCCGTGTTCCAGCTTTTGAGGATCAATTCCTCTCGCTTGGGCGAAATCTTTGTAATCTATGTACAGTTTTGGAACGTATATAGCAAGGTCGTCAATGCCAGCAGGCATAGTAACAATTTTTCTCATATTAGACATTTAAAGGTACTTGTTGGTATTCAGCCACGAATTAAAGAAAATCAATAAAAAATTAGGAATATATTAAGAAAATTATAGTATTCGAGTTATCGGCGCACATAGTCGAGATTATTTTTCATCTGTACTAACGTAAATATCAAGTTAATTTGATAGGTCCTGTTGCTTCCATGAATTTGTCATTATAGTGATTAATTGAAACTCTGCTGGTTGCTTTTTCTAATGAATCTTAATGGTTTCATAAAAATTATTGCGTTCGTGGGCCATGAACCCAATCTGTTTAATTGCAGTAATAATGGTGATCGATCAGTCCAGAAAAAACTATCCTTGATATTGCAATCATTTTTAATAATTCTAAACCCCCAGATGAATATTTTATTAATCCATCTGATTGCATTTTTGTCTTATTTGGTTCAAAACTCCATGGAATAAATGCCATAAATCCACGGGTCTTTTCCTGCAATTCTGCAATCTTGATCAAGTGTCTAGCACGTTGTTCATCATCTTCTCCTGCACCGTACATCATTGTTGCGGATGATTTTATACCCATATCATGTGCTTCCTTCATAATATTCAACCACTCATTACTTTTAATTTTCAAAGGACTAATTCTTGATTTTACATCGTCATCAAGAATTTCAGCTCCAGCACCAGGTAAACTGTCCAGGCCCGCTGCTTTTAACCTAGAAAGTACTTCCTTTGTACTACTTTTTCCTACCTTCGAAATGGTATCAATTTCAGAAGCTGAAAGTCCATGTATAGCAACATCAGGGCATCTTTCCTTTACCGTCTTAAATGCACCTTCGTAATACTCGATATTGAGCTCTGGATTATGACCTCCTTGCATCAAAACCTGAGTTATTCCAAAATGATCCCTTGCTGTTACGACCCTTTTTACTACGTCTTCCACAGACAGCGTATATCCTTCATTATCACCCGGAGCTCTATAAAAAGCGCAAAATTTACAATAAGTTATACACACATTAGTATAATTTAGAATAATGTTGTTCACGAATGTCGCAACTTTTCCATAAAGCTTATCTCGTAAAATATTTCCAATCATACCCAAAGCATAGGGATTATCAGATTTTATTAAACGAATACAATCATTTAATTTGACTCTTTTTCCATGCAACGTCTGATCAAGAATATCACTTACGTCAGATTTCTGGATTAATTCTTGTGCAAAGAGGCTCATTAACTATATCTTTCATGACGTTTATCAACGATATTTATTCTTTACAAAGATTCTTGAAAAGTGAAGATTTTATAGCTGCTGTGGGCATCATCTAAACAACTTGTTGCAAAGTATTGCAGGTAGTTCAAACGCTATAGAGAAAGTCATTCATGGTGAAGAATTATCATTCAATGATGGGTTGGACCTTATGAATGATGAAAATGTTTTCATATTGGGTGCTGCTGCAGATTTGATAAAAAAAAAACTAACTGGTAACACCATAACCTTTGTTGCATCATACTACTTGAATTACACAAATGTTTGTGCAGCAAGTTGTCCGCTGTGCGCTTTTTATAGAAAAGGAACTGAAGCTGATTCATATACATTGACAATCGAACAGATACTAACAAGGGCAAAAATAGCAATAAAAGAAATGAAGGCAACAGAACTCCACATTGTGGGTGGATTCCATCCAAAATTAGGACTCGACTACTATGAAAAAATGATAAGGGAAATTAAGAATGAATTTCCGTCAGTTACAGTTAAGGCCCTTACCCCTGCAGAAATCCATTTCATTTCTCATATTACAAAGAATTCCGTAAAAGAAGTACTTTCTAGGTTAAAGGATGCAGGACTCGACGCATTACCTGGTGGAGGAGCAGAGATATTCAGCAAAGATATCAGAGATTTAATCGTGAGGGGAAAGTGTTCTGGCGATGAATGGCTTGATACTGCAAGAATCGCTCATGAAATAGGAATACAATCAAATTGTACTATGCTATTTGGTCATGTTGAAGAACCACAGCATATTATAGATCATTTGACCAAAGTGCGCGAATTGCAAAAGAAAACAGGCGGTTTTATTACCTTTATCCCATTGAAGTTTAGCCTCGATAATACAGAACTCGAGCAAAAGGGATTAATTCAAAATGAAAGCTCTTCAATATATGATATAAAAGTAATTGCTATTTCAAGACTCATGTTGGCTAATGCAATGAAAAATATTTCTGTATATTGGGTTGCGCTAGGAAAAAAAATGGCGCAAGTAGCCTTGTCATATGGGGGAAGCGATCTTGTCGGTACAGCATTTTCAGAGGAGATTTTTAAGGCCGCGGGAAAAACTACAGGAACTTCAATTCAAGAATTAGCTTCGCTAATTAAAGATGCAAAATGTATTCCGCAACAGAGAGACACTTTTTTTAATATTTTGTAGGAAACTCTAAATCATTACTCAGGACTAGTGATATTTTTGAATTTGTTGATTGTTACTGTCTATAAATAATAGCTCATCATATGAGAGGATCCTATTAGTTTTAGCCTTTCTTAGCATTGTTATTATTGAATCCTTTCCCTCTTGATTCATATTGGTAGTAAGATCGTTTACGTACATTTTCACAAATTTCTCAATTAGCATTTTAGAATTCCCTCTACTAAATTGCATTGAAAATTCTAACGCATCATCCAAATGTTCAAGTCCATATTCTATAGATCTCTTGAAAAACCTGTCAAATTCAATTATCTCTTGTGTAGCTAGCGAACGTTTGCTTATAACGTTAATACCAAGTGGAACAGGCATACCATTGGTAAAATCATGCCACCATTGTCCGAGGTCTAATATTTTATGGAATTCATCTCCAACTGAAATTTGTGCTTCGTGAATAATTAGACCCGCATCTACTAAACCAGATGAAACGTACTGTGGTATTTTGTTGAAGATGATTTCAATCCCATCAAATTTTCCTATGGCCAAATTTAGTAGTAAGTTCGCGGATGTCATTTTCCCTGGAATTCCTATTTTATGTTCATGTAATTTTTTTAATTCGATATTCCTGTTCGAAATGACGATTGGACCATAATTGATTCCAAAACTGCCACCGCTATTCAAGATGACATAATCTTTTAGGTACGCATAAGCATGAGCTGATACCGCAGTAATGTCTAATTCATGTTGAATGGCACGCTTATTCAATTTCTCAATATCTTCAACGACATGATTTATCTTGAAATATGGTGAACTAACATTACCTGAAGCAATTCCATAGAACATAAAGGCATCGTCTGCATCAGGGGTGTGCCCTAGTGTTACTTGTTTCATAAAAAAATGATTATTCTAACGCTATTTTTATTTTACAGTATTAGAGTCAGGAAAATTAAAAATATGTAAAAATTTAAGTAGTGATTTATTATTTACTAGCAAATATCTATCGTGCTCCTCAATTGAATTTTGAGTTGCTTTCAATTTGATCCAGTCCCTTAGTAAATTAAGGAAGATTTAATAATCCTGCATAGATTTTTTGTGCTTTGTAAGATGCCAAAATTCAAGTCTACCCAGGATATATTAAGAATTATAGGAAATAAAGATCAAATTCGTAATTTCGGTGTGATAGCTCACGTAGATCATGGAAAAACTACCATGAGTGACAGTTTATTGGCTGCATCGGGAATTATTTCACCTTCAATTGCAGGTCAAGCCCTAGCACTCGATTCGATGAAACTAGAACAAAATAGACAGATGACAATTAGGGGCGCCAATGTAACTTTGTATTATGAACTTGAAGGCAAAGAATATGTTATCAATATGATTGATACTCCGGGACATATCGATTTCACAGGGAGGGTTACTCGAGCATTAAGGGCGATTGACGGAGTAGTTGTAGTCTCAGATTCTGTTGAAGGCATAATGACTCAAACAGAGACGGTGACGAGGCAAGCCCTTGAAGAACGTGTGAGACCAGTTCTCTATATCAACAAAATTGATAGACTCGTAAAGGAGCTAAGATTAGATGCGCCGGCAATGCAAAAATGGCTTTCAAACATTATTGCAGAATTCAACAAGTTAGTTGACATTTATGCAGAACCTGAGCTAAGAGAAAAATGGAAGGTAAGTATTCAGGGCAATAGCGTAGCATTTGGTTCAGCAAAGGATAGGTGGGGATTTAATTATAATATTGCTCAGAGAAATGGAGTCGGGTTCAAAGATGTTTATGATGCATACAACTCGGACAATCAGTCTTTGATAAAAGAACTTTCGGATAAGGCTCCATTGCATGAAGCTGTTCTTGGAATGGTTGTACAACATCATCCACCACCACACGTCGCACAGCGCTACAGAATACCAAAGATATGGCCTGGGGATCTTGATTCTGATATCGGAAAATCCCTTGTCTCCTGTGATGATAAAGGACCTATTCTCATGATGGTTACTACAATAAATGTGGATCCTCAAGCAGGCAGGATTGCTACTGGTAGATTATTTTCAGGGACAGTAAAAGATGGCGATGAAGTTTATTTAATTGATGGAAAGAGGATGGGGAAGATTCAATCGGTAAATATCTACATGGGTAACACTCGTGAACTTGTGAACATGCTTCCTGCAGGAAATATACCAGCTTTACTCGGAATAGATCATGCAATTGCAGGAGAAACATTTTCGTCTGTAAAAAATGTACCTGCATTTGAATCAATAAAGTATGTTTCAGAGCCAGTGGTTACCATAGCCATTGAGCCAAAACACCCAAAAGATTTACCAAAATTGGTTGAAGCATTGAGAAGAATAACTGTTGAAGATCCAAACTTAATAGTTAAGATTAACGAAGAAACTGGTGAAACATTACTTTCCGGTATGGGTGTACTCCACCTCGAAATCGCCACATCTTTGATACTAGAAACAGGTTTGGAAATTACTACCACACAACCCCTGATTAATTATCGGGAAACAGTGCGAAATAATGCAGGACCTATTATGAGTAAATCTCCAAACAGACACAATAAAATTTTCATGAGGATTGAACCTCTACGAGAAGATATTATTGAATTAATAAAGAATGGACAAATTAATGACGATTTAGATAGAAAACAAATGGCAAAAATCCTTAGAGAAAAAGGTTGGAATGCTGATGAGGCAAAGAGAGTTTCTGCTGTTGACATCAGTGGTAACATACTCATAGATGAAACTAAGGGTGTTCAATTTATTCAAGAATCAATGGATTCGATAAGATCCGGATTTGATGATGTAATACATTCTGGTCCTATTGCTCATGAAACACTTCGTGGTGTAAAATTTGTTCTACATCATTTTGTGCCACATGAAGACCCTGCCCATCGTGGCCTGGCACAACTCATGCCTGCAACTAGAAGAGCGATGTTAGGCTCAATGCTTTTAGCTGAGCCAGCATTGCTAGAACCAATTCTGGGTATGGAAATAAAATGTCCCCAAGAACAGATTGGAACAGTAGCAGGAATCTTATCTGGAAAACGTGGGAAGCTGCTCAATGTGGAACAGAAAGGTGTGATTACCATTATACAAGGGGAAGTTCCAGCATCTGAAACATTTGACCTATCCGAAGTTATGCGAGGTGGTACTGCCGGCAAGGCATTGTGGAACACTTATTTTAAGACTTGGCAAATTGTTCCTCAATCTATATTCAAATCTCTGGTAAATGAGCTTAGGAAGAGAAAGGGATTGAACCCAGAGCCACCAGGTCCTGATGAATTCATAGACAAAGAATAATCTAAGGGTTCTACAGGCAGCCAAATTTCTGTTTTTTTCTTTGTGATAATTTGAATAATATAGATTTTTTTATGTAAAATCCTATAGGTTGAAGTGTAGAATTTATATGCTAGGTCCAAATATAATATAATAATTACAAAGAGGTGTAAGCAAGACGTTTAACAAGGAATCATGTAGATCATGTGGAAAGATTTTGGTGCCCATATCAATGTGCAGCTATTGCAAAGAGCATGTTTCATGGATTTGCAACAAATGCCAACGAATAGAGGATGTAGCTCACAGACATGATCAGCTTCAAGAATCACTGCAAGAAACCAATTCAGGGTTCAGAGATTCTTTTGATACTGGCATTATGCATTTAATTAACCAGGGATAAAGCATTCTACAAGAAATAGATAAACATACTCATACAATTGACGGTCTGACTATTTCTTCTTATGACTCTGATAGTTTTTCGAATTAACCGGGCAACTATCTCTTTCTACTTCTACGTAAATCTTTGATGATGTTCCTATATTAAGAACTGATTTAATTCTTTCTTCTATTGTATCTATTACTTGTTCTATTTGATCTGTATTTATATTGTCTACAATACTTACCTCCATCGCAACTAAGACATCATTAGGACCAAAATGCATAGTTCTCAGTGTAATTACCCTGTTTACTTCAGGAATCTTTAGAACCGAGTCAATAATTTTAACACGATCCTTTTTAGACATTGCTTCCCCAATGAGTAGAGCTCTATTTTCTTTTGCTAAAAAGAATGCAAACAGCATAAGAACAGCGCCGATTAATATAGAACTGATTGCATCATAAATCATATTATTAGTAACGTCAGACAAGTAGATTCCTATTGCAGCTATTGCTATTCCCAATAACGCAGCTGAATCCTCAACAATGACGGTTAGAATGGTAGGATCCTTACTTTCTTGAAATTCTGTAAATAACTTGTGCAAATTTACTTTTTCTCCACGAGCTTCAATGGTATGTCTGAACAAATTAAAGGCAATACGCAAGGCATTACCTTCAAAAATAGCTGAAATTAAAAGTATTACATAACTGACATTTGTATTTACTATTTGATGTATAGGATCATAAATTGATGTAAATCCCTTTTCAAAAGAGAGAATGCCTGATATGCCAAATAATAATGTAGCAACGATAAACGACCAGAAGAATTGTTCCTTTCCGAATCCGAATGGGTGCCTCTCCGTTGGTACTTTTGAGCTTGTCTTGATTCCAATCAATAATAATACTTGGTTAAATGTATCAGAAAAAGAATGGTACGTTTCTGACCACATAGCACTACTACCAGTGAGCAATGCGGCGATCAGCTTAGCTATCGATATTCCTAAATTACCAAATAGTGCAGCATACACAGCTCTTTTGGAACTTCCGACCAAAAATTATTCTCCTGTTCTCCTTTTCCAAAATTGTTGTAACTTAGGGAGAACTTATCTCCTTCATATAGATATTCTGGTCAAGCTTGGAGAATTCTTTCAAATTTACTTTTTCTCCTTTCGACATTATTTCTCTAATCTTTTTACCCGCATTAGCCTCCTTCCACCATTTTTCGCCGAACCTATCGTTAAGGTACCTTTCTAATTCTACTGCTCGTATTGCAGCTAGCATGTAACTAGGAACATACATTATTGATTCCGGAAGAATATGATGTAGCATCCAATATTCTCCAGGTACTTCTAGACCCATATATCTTTTGATTAATTTTTCATACAATCTACTTGCTTCATACATTGAAAGTTTTTTATTCCAAAAATCCATTTTCATCAATGAATTTGCGGTATAAAAAACAACAAAAAATAATTCCATGAATCTATTTTTGATAACAAGCTCACTTAACACCCTGCTATTTGTGATTCCAATATCTTTCAAATACAATGGATTTTTAGTCAATCTCTCAATCAGTATTGAAAATATTTCAGCTATTCCCATTGAAAATTTGTATTTTTCCCAATACTCTAATTTTGGATCTATTGAAGAGGCATGTATTGCGTGTCCGGTCTCATGATAACAGCTCTGCAGATTAAAGTAAGGACTTTCATTTTTGTACAAAACTCTGATATCGTCAGGAATTTTTACAAAGAAGCAAATCGGGGAAGGATATTTACCTGGCCTATCCTTTATATCAAAGTAAATTTTTGAAAAATCAAATCCGATGGATTTTAATGTCTTGTTGACTGTTATAACAGGATCAATTTTCAAAAAATATTTCTCAATTCCGCGAAAGATTCTATTGCGAAAAAAATAAAAATCATCATAATATTCAGGATCTTTTCCGATAAGTTCATTCCCAAAATTTAGCTCCTTCCTAAAGAGTGTTTTTGCACGCTCTCCCATGCCAGAAACCAAATCTTTGAGTTCTGATAGAGCAATTTTTTCGCTAATTAGGTAGCCATCTAGCGGATTGAATGATGCCTTTGAATTTCCTTTTATCCTTTCTGAGAAATCAAAGTAAATTTCTTTTATCTTCTTAAATCTTAGATTTATTACAGGAGAAATGTACTTCGTTTTCTTTATAAACTCATCAAAAACAATTTTTCTTTTATTGTCATCATTTTCGTTACTATTGAATTGCCTCCAAGTATTCCAATTTACCGGTTTTCCATTGAATTTGAGAGTATCACTTTTGATTTTGGTGCCTCTCAGATCGTGCAATTTCAATTCAAGGGGCTTTGTTATAGATTCAGATAAGTTTTCTATTGAAGACAAAACTAATATTTTTGGCTCAGAAAATGATCTTATGAATATCTCTGAAATAAGAGACTTCATTTTGGATAGATTTTCTATATTTCTTTTATCATAATCATAACCTGCAAATTGCAAGTATTGTTCATTCGTTTCAGCAGTATAAAGAATTTCATCCAGATTGCACCATTCTCTTAGATCCAATAGAGATAATTCCAGATTAAAAGATATTTAAGTTGCTTAACCATTTAGGGAAAAATTTTCTTCTCAAGTTGAAATTGATATGATAGAAAAAAATACTAGAACTAAGTGTTAATATGTGTAGAAAATATTACTAGTAGGTTATTCAATTATGACAATTTGATTTAACGTCTACTGATTAGTTTAGATCCATATGACTAGCTTTACAAACCAGTGGAATAAGGAGGCCAAAAAAGACACCACGGAAATAATAAGAGAAAGTTTGAGGTCACAAAAGCCTCTAAAACCAACAATGGAATCTGCCAGGAATAGATTAGGCATTCAAACCCAAAAGTTAGATTCACTTTTGGAAAAATTAAAATCTAAAGATGGAACTCTCTTTAATCAAATTGTTACTCATTTACAAAATCATGATGGCCAGCAAAGTAAAATGCTCTCAAATGAACTTTCCCAGGTTAGAAGAACAATCAAGACTATATCACAATTAAAAATGTCTCTTGAGCAAGTACATATGAGACTTGAATCTACTATTGATATTGGAGATGCACTTACGGCACTAAAACCAGCTGTTGGGACACTTTCAAAAGTAAAAACAGGACTAACGGGACTGATGCCAAATGTGGATACCGAATTGGGAGAAATCAATGACATCTTTAGTGATATTATGGTTAATGCTAATAGCACTAGTGATGTAGGATTTGCATTAAATCCATCAGGAGGAGATATTAACAATATACTGGCAGAAGCAAGCGTTGTTGCGGAACAAAGAGTTACCGATAATTTTCCAGATGTACCTATGGGTTCATTTAATCGGAATTCTAAATCCTCAATTGGAGAACATACACAATAGGTAGTCTTTTTATAACAAAAATAATCTGTAAAATAATGCGTATCTGATAATGCATGACTATGAAGAAACCAAAAATATCTCCTAGTAGAGGATCTATAATTATTTCGACATTTCAATCCAAGGAATCTGCAAATAAAGTAGCGAAGCAAATGGTTGCAAAAAAGCTATGTGCATGTGTAAATATTGCTAAAATAAATTCAATTTATTTTTGGAACAACAAAATGCAAAATCATACTGAATATCTTTGTTTATTCAAGACTATTTCATCCTCAAAACTAATGCATGAGATCAAAAAAATTCATCAATACGAGGTACCTGAAATAGTAGAAGTCAAAATGAATACTATTAACAAAGATTACCTTGGTTGGTTAGTGAGTACAGCTGCCTGATATGCAAGTATTTCTATTTATATTATCTTGTTGCATAACGAAGCAGTCCCACGATCCCACCCAAAGAAGAAACTCTTAATCCAATGTCTGTGGATCCATCCACTCCGTATATTTTTCCGCCGATAATCTCGGTCAGATTCAATAGTTCAATAAAATCATCTTCATTGAGTTTTTCTAAAATCGAGTTAGAGTATATCAGACAATCAATTGACTTGTTAGTTACGGCATCTTTTACTTCATTAACGCCAATTGCATATTTAGGCTCACTTTTATGAATTAGATAAAATATATTGTCTAATAACGATGATACTATACCAATTTTACTACTTTTTAATAGCTCTTTTAATGATGATGAACGCAACGATACAAAAATACCGTCCTCTCCTGCTACGTCGATCCCCTCCAATATAGTTATTTTGTCATTGATTTCTTTAGAAAGAAAATTGAAAAACCTCCTTTTTGTCTCACCAGGACCAAACAAAACTAGCATTTGTTCTTGAGTATGTACGCTAGTAACACTTTTAATTCCTCTAACTATTTCATCAAAGAAATTATCTATATTTGGATTTATTTTCTTAGAGCCTTGAAATCTTTTTCCGCTCTGACCCGAGTAAATATTAGGTAAAATTTTTACATGAGTTCCTGTTACTAATGCTATTGCAGCTTCTTGAATATCAATCGAAATTAATAAATAAATTGTATTGTTACCAGAATTTTTTAATATGGTAGATTGAATTTGTTTCCATTGTTTTTTTTCTAAAATTATCATATCATCTACCATAATTGATATAGAATGATGAACACCTTTCGGAACTAACGCATTATCACTATTTAGTATCGTTCCTCCTATTCTTATTCTATCAACTGTCGCATCAAATTTGACGCTTTCAATCCTTAGTAATATTCTTATTTTTATTCGTTCTCCCTTATCAGGTCTAGAAAATTCAGTTCTTTGTTTAATTGATCTTGTCGTATCTGTGATAATATTGTCATTTATTTCAATTATTCTTCTTAAAGTAAAGAGATCGTCTAGGTCTTCTGGAATAATTGCTTTTGATTTTTCAGAATGCTTTGAATCCCTGACAATCATATGAATTATTTTTCACATTTTAAACTGTTAACTTATCGGTTGGAATTAGTATTTTTCCCTAAATCATTATTGCCTTCGTTACTGTGTTTTGAAGATTCAAGATAACTATTTACCCAATCTTGGGTTATTACATCTGATTCAACCAAATTCACTAGTGCATTCGGAGAAGCATTGCCAGTGACCTTTCCATTTTTCCTTCTTGTTTGACGCCATTTAAGATTCGTATTTCCACTCTTTGAAGAATATATTATCCCTAGTACCTCTTTGGCATTTACAAATGTCATTTCGCGAATTTTTTTAAGAGTCACCTTGTCAGCTGCTTCTATATAAATGGCTCCGGGTCCTTCCTCACGTTCTGGAAAGATTTCAAAGTCATGCATGTAACTTTCAGGTATAAAGGATCTACATGTACTTATAATGATGAACCTCCTAAAACTTTCAAGTGAACAAGCAGCTTCTATTAGTACCAATGTTTTCATTGAAATAGTTGCTATTTATCAAGTTTCTGACATCTGTTCTAATTGGAGATTATCAATTTAATTGACACCTGAAAAGTACGAGTAATTTTAGAGTGGATAAACTTGTAACTGCATTTATTCGAGCGGACAAACTCCTAACTCAAGATCTACTTCATATTGTATTCAGTAGGGCTAATCCGTCATTGTTTGTCCATTACTATTACATTTATGGATACTTAAAAATTAAATTGTAGATATCAAAATTGAATGCCGCAATTTCAAATTCAATGTTTCCTTACTTTGAGCTTGCATCAGACCATAAATAACTAAAGTATTCCTTTGCAAATCCTGCCAAACCAATATGATTCGCCCATATTGCTATCGGTTCTACAGAACCCTTTTCATTTCTTCCATTACCAAGCAGGATCATAACCTGATTCAAATCTCCTATAACGCCTCCGCCAAACATATTATTTTTAATTCTAACCTCTGCAACTCTAGATATCATGAGTATAGTCTCCTTACTTGTATTTTCAGACACCAAGAATGCAATTTTTACACCTTTCTCTGATAGTGTTCTTAAGGTTGCTTGAATGATACCTGCAATGTTTTCCGCTCCTTGCGGTAACGCAACAAGTAACTCCTTCTTACAATTCTGAATTATATCTTGAACCTTATTAGCAATATTGTACAAGCCCATTACAACCCATATCTCCGGCCTCTCCTTGATACCTGTCTTTTCATAGACTGGCATTAATTCTTGTACTATTAACTCATTATTGGAATCCATTTTTTTTTCCATCAATGTTCTTGTAGATTCTGTCGCAGTTTGGGGAGAATTTGGAAAGAATTTCTGTGGCCTGGAACTGTTGGATTCAATCCATCCGCTTTCTTCTAACGAATTTAGCACTTCGTATATCTTTGAATAAGGGACATTGGATTTTTTACTTATCTCAGAAGCTGCCATTGAACCATTTTCCAGCAATGAAACATACACCTTTATTTCATAACTACCTAAACCTATCTCCTCCATTGCTTTCTTGGTCCTATCGGATAAATTCATAATAACGGCTAAATTCGATAACAGAACATAGTATATATCTTAGTATTACTATTTACTCTTGATTTATAAGCAAACTAATCACCATATTATTAGTTACATTATATTTATATAGGAAAAATACAAAATTCGAGATGAATAACCTAGGTGAAATTGAGTGGAATTAATTCAAATATCTAATCGTACGGTTAATAAGCTTAACACGGAGAAGAGGACTATTAGATTTACGCAAAGTATCTGTCCCGATTGCAATATGATTCTAGATGCTGAAGTCTTTGAAAGAGAAGGAAAAGTTTTCATGACAAAAACTTGTCCTACACACGGAGAGTGTGAAGAGCTATACTTTGGTTCATACAAGATGTATAATAAATTTAGCACATATTGGATGGATGGAAAAGGTGCCCATGCTCCAAATGTTATGGTAGATAAATGTGCCTGTCCTACTAACTGCGGTTTATGTACTAATCACTTGTCGCATTCTGGACTAGCCAATATGATAGTCACCAATAGATGTGATCTTACCTGCTGGTACTGTTTCTTTTATGTTAAGAAAGGATTAGAAGGTGCTTATTTGTACGAACCTACCCATGAACAAGTTAGAGCCATGATGAAAACTCTAAAGGCGGAAAAACCAATAGCTGGAAATTCAATTCAGATCACAGGTGGTGAACCGATGTTAAGAGATGATATCACAGATATCATTAGGATCATGAAAGAAGAAGGTGTGGATCACGTACAGATGAATACGAATGGTATCAAATTGGCACTTTCGCCAGAAACTATGCGTCAAGTAAGAAATGCTGGAGTAAGTAATCTGTATTTATCATTTGACGGAGTAACTCCAAGGACAAATCCAAAGAATCATTGGGAAGTTCCATATGCTCTAGAGTCTGCAAGAAAATGTGGAACGACTGTAGTGTTTGTTCCAACTGTTATTAAATCCATTAATGATCATGAGTTAGGCCCAATTATTAGATACGCTCAAAAACATCTTGATGTGGTTCATGCAGTCAATTTCCAGCCTGTTTCATTAACTGGAAGAATGGGTAAAAAAGAACGTGAAAAATATAGAATTACGATCCCAGACTGTATAGAAAGAATACAAGAACAAACAAACGGAGAGATTTCAACCGACGATTGGTTCCCTGTTCCGTCATGTATGCCACTAACAAATGTTATTGAAGCCCTTAGTAAAAAGCCAAAATATGAACTATCAATCCATTTTGCCTGTGGTGCTGGAACCTATGTATTCGAAGATACTCAAACAAAGAAGTTAATTCCACTAACATCATTCGTTGATCTCAAAGGTGTTTTGGAATATTTCGAAGAAAAAGCTGACGAGATCAAATCAGGTGCCAATAGATACTGGACAATGTTGCAAGTTATTAGAAAATTAAATCAATTCGTAGATAAAAACAAACAACCTCATGGATTAAATCTTGCAAAGATGTTCTCAAGTATATTACTAAAGCGTAATTTCGATTCTGTGGGCTCATGGCACGTTCGTTCACTCTTTTTGGGCATGATGCATTTCCAGGATAAATATAATGAAGATCTTGAAAGACTACAAAGATGCGATATTCATTATTTGACTCCTGACTTGCGCATTATTCCATTCTGCGCATTCAACGTGATTCCAGAATGGTATAGAGATAGAATTCAAAAGAAATTCAGTATTCCAGTAGAAGAATGGGAAAAAGCTCATGGACAAACTCTTGAAGCTGGTTTATATCGTGGAATTATGAGAAAAGGCAAACCGGAAGCACAGATGGGCTGTGCAATGTCTGAGATGCACAAAGCAGCAGCAGAATCAATGGCCGCTGGAGAAGATCACAAGGCTGTCGAACTTAGAAACGGAATGGCCGGCGCCTGAAAAATATTTAGTACAAATAACATTTTTTATTTTTTATTTTTCTACTATTTGAGAAGTACGATTATTAATAGTAATCATTGTATTTTTCGGAATTTTTAGACAGAATTTAGAACAAGATTTAATTGAACGCAGTTTCCAGTTTTCACAATGTCTAATATGAAATATATTCAGCTTGAACCCCAAGGGGAAATCGCTGTACTGCGAATTAATAGACCCGAAGCTCTCAATGCTATGAATATTGATGTCATCTCTGAACTTTCTAGAACAATCGATATACTGGGTGCAGATGAGAGTATCAAAGTTGTAATAATAACAGGATCTGGTGAAAAATCCTTCTGTGCTGGTGCGGACATATCATATATGGTAAATATAACTCCAATAAATGCAGAAAAATATGCGTCATCAGCACAATCTGTTCTTAACAAGATTGAAAGGCTGGAAAAACCAGTGATAGCGGCTGTAAATGGTTATGCGCTTGGAGGTGGTTGTGAATTGGCGATGGTTTGCGATATTAGAATTGCATCGAGTAATGCAAAATTAGGTCAACCGGAAGTAACTATAGGAATTCCTCCAGGATGGGGAGGCACGCAAAGGTTAATGAGATTAGTTGGGCCTGCAAGGGCAAAAGAACTAGTTTTCACGGGCAAGATGATATCTGCAGACGAAGCATTCCAAATGGGTCTTGTAAATTGCGTAATTGGTTTAACTTCTAATGATAATTTACCTCCTGAAGTACCAAAAGACAATGCTGAAAAGGAAAAAGAACGAAATAGCCAGATAGCTAAAATACTTAATAATAAACTCATCAACGAATGCGTTAGTTTGGCCAAGCAAATTGCAAAGAATAGTTTCAATGCAATAAAAGTAAGCAAGATGTTGATAAATAGGGGAATGGATGCAGACCTGCGCACAGGACTTAGATTGGAAATTTATGGATGGTCTCTATGTTTTGCACATGAGGACAGACAAAAAATGATGTCTGAATTTCTAAACAAGAGCAAAAAATGATATCACATTTTTCATCTTTTTTATTGTAAATTAGAATTTTGAAATTACTTTGGCCTCATTACTTGGATGACAAATGTAAGAACGACTCTTGACCTTAGAATCAATAAATCCCTGTTCCATTGCATTCCCTATCTTGCGTGCATTTTTAGTTGACTTTGTGAATGCAATCATTGACGGTCCGGCACCACTTATGGTAACTGCTAGCGCACCAGAACCAAGTGCATTTGATCTTACTTCATCGTAACCATCAATAAGGATCTTTCTGGCAGATTCTACTATGGTGTCAATTATTCCTTTCGCTATTAGATCGGTGTCCTGAAGGAAAAAACCACTTACGATGATGCATGCATTGGACAAATTTTTTGTAAGGTCCTTAATTGGTATATCTTTTGGTATCAGACTTCTCGCAACTTTTGTTTTTTTAGCTGCTGTTACTATATCAGGAACGCAAACGACCAGTATCAGATCTTTTGGTGTTTTTACTTTAATAAATTGCAATGTAGGTGATGTTCTAACAATTACAAATCCTCCAAACAACGAAGCCGCTACATTATCATAATGTTTTACACCAGCACTACTCACTTCTCCTTCTGCAGCAAATTCCAATAATTCGTTCCCCGTCAACCTACATTGAAAAAGTTCATTAAATGCAATAACTGCAGCTGCACTAGATGCAGCGCTACTCCCTAATCCCAATCCTATGGGGACTCCCTTCGTTATCCTAATGTCTAGATCATCTTTAATCTTGTATTTCTGAGCAAATTTCATTACCGATAAACTTGCAGAATTCTCTATAACTTGGGAAGGTATATTGGTATCATCGCCTAATATGATCTTTATTCTTCCATTCTTTGTTGCTAATTTATGGATAGATACCTTATCATAAAAAAGATCAAGTCCAAGACCAAAGACATCAAAGCCAGGACCTAAATTGGCAGTCGATGAAGGCGCAGTTGCTTCACAAAACTCAATGTGTTCTTTAATGTTCAATTTCACTCTCCCTTTTCTTCACCTTGATTAAGTACCCTTGAAAGCGATGCAGTAAGATTTACCATCCCACTCATAGTTAAACTTGAAACAAGTATTGGGTTTTGCATAAGCTTATTTCTAAAAAGTACCTGTAATAGATCCTTACTAAGAATTGAATATTCGATATTTTTTTCATTTTGCAAAGATTCTTCTAGGCTTAATTTAGAGGACCATCTAACTATATCTTGTAATTTATCAATTATTAGATCCCTTTTTGTCATTACATCTATCTGTGTTATATTCAAACGAAGTCTTACAGATGCTGCCAACAATGCAATTGAAATGAAATTGATAGGGGTAGATGAAGCTATAATTCCATCAAACGTAAATATATTTATCTTGTTGTCGGATTGAAAATTTGAAACAAAGTATGGACCACTTGCCCTGAATATGAAAAGTTCAATCTGGCCGGGAGTATCAACGACTACAAAATCTGGGTTTAAATTAAATACTTCTTCTTGGATTTCATCTAATTTTGTTGCTATCAAATCTGCGCCCATTATGAGTGCGCCATTTGGCCCCAGGCCATGGTCAGACATTATCTTTTCTATGTCAATATAATTTCTTACATCAACATCGGGTTCATAAGGTAGAGAAATGACACCTGGGTCAAGATTCATTGAAATGGGATAATAATTATTATCCTTATACCATTCTATCAGTTTAGATGTAAGAAGAGATTTGCCAGAGCCCGCTGTCCCAGTAACAAAAATTGTTTCCAAATATACTTGAAACAGAGAAGTGAATATATTAATTCTATTGATTATTATATGCCTGTGTACTATTTTGCCTTGATTAAAGTTTGAAATGGAGAATAATTGCAGTTGCTGTTAGTCTCATTCCATTCTTATTATTATTCACTTTTACACCCGTTTCTCCCGCAGATGTGTTTTCAGTGGGTCCATTGCCATTCTTGCTTTCAGTAGCGGCCGTTATGGGCAGAATTCTATTACAAGCGTACCGCTTCAGATATTTTATTAAGCATTTTATAGATCCTAATTTTACTTCAACGCTCAAAACAATGAATGCTAGGATTGCAGGGGAATTTGTAACTCAGACCACTCCTTCTTTTATAGGCGGTGAAATAGTTAGGATTGCATGGCTTGTTAAGAATGGAGTTACAGCTGGCAAGGCTGCTTGGGTTGCGACGGCGGAGATAATAGCAGATGTTTTTGTAGGGAGTATATTGGCATTCATTGCAGGAGGCGTAGCTATCTTTGGCGGGGGTTCCTTTATCGGTATTTTGATTATCCTTGTTGCTATACCAACATTTGGCTTTTGGTTTCTGGTCGTTGTACTGTCTGCAAATAGAAATTTGCAGCTCCCTAAGTTTGCATTAAATTTAATTAGAAAATTCTTGTCCAAAGAAAGATCGGAACGTCTGATAAATTCTACAAATATTGCCCTAGAGGATTTATGCAAGATGAGTAGAGAAAATTTTACATCATTTAATTCAGTCAAGGTTCTTTCAGTAGGAATGGCAATAACTTTTGTAGCCTTTATCTTCCAGGGTATTTCGTTTCTAGTGCTTGCAGAAGCAGTTGGTCATCATGTAGGAATTTTTCAATCGTTTATGGCTACATCAGCCTCTACGGCTCTATCGACATTGCCAATAACCATCGGCGGGTCGGGTTTAGCAGAATTGGGCGTCTGGGCATATATCACAAATATTAGTAGTATTCCACATCTACACGATGTTCTAAACTCATCTCAGCTGTCTGTAATCATAGCTTGGAGAATTGCTACATATCATGTGCCACTTATTATCATGTGGATTGCACTTATGAGAATTACAATTGGTAAAGATTCCATTGCAAATCAAATAAAATCTAAAAATTTGGACAATAGTTAACCAAGAATACTGAATATAGAGTCTGATGAAATAAACGAGAGTTTGCAATGAATAAGTTAAAAGGAAAAATAGTTGTAATAACTGGTGCATCATCAGGTATAGGAAGATCAGCAGCATTAGATTTTGCACAACGACAAGTCAAAGCAATTATACTTGTTGCTAGAAACAATGAACGATTGACTGAAGTTTCATCTGAACTAAGTGGGAAATGTGAATCTATGAACTTTGGATGTGATGTATCAAGTAAATCCGAAGTGAAGCAAATGGCTAGAGATGTACTTTCAGTTTATGATTCTGTTGATATCTTGGTAAATAATGCAGGAATTGGAATTTTAGGAAAAGTAGCTGATCAGTCTATAGAGGAAATCGAATCAGTGACTTCCACAAATTACTTTGGTATGATTTATTGTACCAAAGCATTTCTAACTTCGATGCTAAGAAAAAAAAGTGGACACATAATAAATGTTGCATCTCTTGCAGCTAGCTTTGGACTTCCTGGATTAGCTGCATACTGTGGTTCAAAGTTTGCGATGCTTGGATTCTCTGAATCATTACAGCATGAATTGTATGGTACAGGAGTATCTGTTACTGTTGTGAGCCCCATAGGCGTAAAAACCAATTTTTTCCATCACCAGTCTTTTGGCAATAGGTTCAAAAGTAAGGAACGATTTTATCTTAATCCTCATACTGTATCTGGAGCAATCATAAAAGCTTCCACCTCAAATAGATTGGAAATTGTTGTACCATTTTTTATGAGAGGTGGCGTATGGTTAAAACATACGATACCTTACTTAGTAAATCCAATTGTGGGTGCATCATTTAGAAAAATAGTAGAAGGAAAAGGTTAGATCATTCAATCATCTTCATCTTCACTAATATTAACAGAGGTTGGCATATCTGATTCTACATCCATAAGCTGAAGATCCTCTAATTCAAATCTATATATCGCATTCATATCAAGATTGTACTTGCTTTTTAAGAGCTCTACTAATTTAGAACTTAATATACCCTTGAACATTTTTATTCTAAATTCATAAATGAACCCTTTTAGGAAATCTGAAATTTTCAAATTTTTAGGGACATCCAATCCTTCTATTATTGTCCTTCCATCGGAAAGAGCTTCATATATCTGTAAATCAATCTTATAAACTTCATCGTACACGGCCAATATGTATCCTGATCTCGTTAGTATTTCTGGCTCACCAAATTCCACAGATTTGATTTCATCTTCTGCCCATTTTGGGAAGGATTCATCACCTTGCGATGAACCACCTTTCACAGGTCTGCTAGAAATTTCCGTTTTGGATCTTGGCATGACTATTCTTACAAGGATGTACCACTATTGCTTTCTAAAAAACATTGCAGATAAAGATAACTACGTTAACAGCAAATAAAATTGATGAAACAATATGATTTTCGTTAATGGTAATGCTATTGAAAATCAATTAGGAAAAGTTATTTTCTGGCGAAAATAATTGATAAGGTTGTTTAACTAAAATAGCACAGTCAAAAATAATTGAAAAAGAGACGAGAGTTAAAATTTGCTAGAGCAGAATCAAATTAATTTAAATTTACTTAGTAATCCTGTATTTTTTGGGGAAAAATATTTCATGAAAGATTTAGTTCCTGTAGATAGATCTTCATATACATCCAAGCAATGCCAAGTATAACGAAATAGAAAATAGAAATCTAATGATTGATTGAAGTGTCCTGCAGGGTACGGTCATTGTCCAGTTGCAATACATTGCAGTGGCAGCACATAACACTGTACTGAATAAAAACTTTAATGAGACCTAAAAATATAATCCCTGAACTTGACAATAGGCGCTATTTATAATGATCTGAAAGTGATTCGCAGTGCACCGGTTAGGAATCTAATCGAACCATCAGTCCTCGCATCTAAGAATGAAGCTCTGTCAAGAATCATTAGCAGTTTAATTGAAACTGATTCTTATGACATATTCATTGAATTATCAGGTAAAATCGCAGCCTTGAATATCAGGGATATTATAGGAATCAAAGATATCAAAACGACAAGGCCATCATTAGTTGGAAAAATAATTCCTGGATTACAGATAGATAACACAATTGGAGAAGCCGCAAGGATAATGAGCCTCTACAGGATGAGAACCCTGCCTGTAATTCAGAACAATAAGATCAAGGGCCAAGTTTCAGCTAAGAGTATTCTTAAATCACTGCATCAGACATAATAACTGGTGGTCCAACAGTTATCGAAAGTAACAAGACCGTATCTGCAGCAAGATCCATAATGAAAAAGAAACGAATAGATCATCTGCCTATAGTTGACGGCGGTCGTCTGGTTGGCATTATAACCTCATCTGACATTATGAGAGTAATGTTACCTTCTGAAAGAATAGGCAAAAGATCAATTGGTATTGACAATACTGAAGATAGACTCGCCATTGATGTGTCGGGATTGGCAAATAGTGATATAATAACTGCCGATGTCGATGAAAGTCTTAAATCGGTTTGTGATATGATGATAAGAACAGGTTCTAGCTATTGTATTATTAAGGTAGGGGACGAAATACAGGGAATAATTACTTACAGAGACATAGTTGCATTATTGGGAGAAAAGATAGAGAAGGATATTCCAATGTTTATTATCGGTTTACCAGACGAGCCATTTGATGCAGAGCTTGCGAAATCGAAATTCGCAAACATCTCCAAATTTCTAAAAAAAATTTATCCTGATATAGAGCAGGCCCGTTGCAATATAAAATTAAGAAGGGTCTTAGGGGCAAGGAAGAGATACGAAATTGATGTTCGTATCATACCAACTCATGGAACTATTTCTTATACCAATACTGGTTGGGACTTGGCAAAACTTTTTGATGAAATGAGCAACGTTCTAAAAAAGAAGATTTCACATAGATATAAAAAAATTATATAATGTGATGGATAATATCTAGCAATGAGTAATACCTATTTATCAATCAATTCTGTCTGAGTCACGATTCGGAAAAATTTTGCAGCTTAGTGTTGGGGGGCAACTATAATAATTTTTATGAGTTTAGTAATTTATTCACATACGCAATACTGAAGTTTTTTCTTAAGTAACTAGTGATAAAAATTGACATTGTTTTGTGGTAGATAATGGTTAGTTTCAGGTATAACGTAATATTTCTAAGGAACGCCATATTTCTTATCAAGACAAACAAATGCATTTGGATACTTGATATTTTAGGGTCTGTTTTTATTCTAAATACTATAGTTTCCACTAAATGGACAATCTCTCATCTAGTGGATATAGATAGACATTAGCCTTCTCATTTCCAATTTTTGTAGAATGGATCCTTATTCCATTTTTGATTTCACTTCCATCAATTCCTGAACCTTCTACTCCAAGTATGGATTCAGGATCTATTCTTTCAGGATCGGGAATGAATTTAGATCCTGGATATGGCTCGAGTGTAACTCTCTCTTCTCCTAGAATGCCTAGGTCTCGTAAGGAATTAGACATTTGACGCCCTCCATCATTTAAGATCACATCTTTAGAGTATAATTGTCTGATCTTGATCATCGCTGAGTACATATCATAGTCTTTGCCCGTTACGATATACTCAATTAAATCAGATTCAGGAATTACCTTCGACGCGTAATCATATCCAGATTGATTTGTCAAGAAGATTACCCTGATATCATTTTTGGGATCAAGAATTTTTATCTTATTTTTTTTAAAGAGATCAGAAAGCTTGAGTCGGCGAAACGTTTTATCCGACCTTGCTACGACAATTTGATGAAAAATTGAATCTGCAACTACTTTTTTTCTTAGCTTTATGAGATCCTCAAAGATTTGTGGATTGGATTCTCTTATATCATTTCCAAAAAATTGCCAATTCCAAACTTGTTCTTGGTTAGTAACAAGGTTGTCTGCACTGATCATCATCGCTTTGGAACCAAATATGATTCGATGAGTAGATGCAAAAAGACTATCTCCTAATTTTCTAGTACCACCGGATAGAGATAGTACTCCTCCACCAGGTTTATCAGCAATCTTAAAAATGTAGATTCCTCTGCCACTTTCATTCGTTCTTGCCGCGACATAACTTGTACCCTGATATGGCACTTTCATCTTTTTTACATAGTCAGAACAAGCGCCAATTACTATCTCTGGCAAAATTTCGCCTAAATGATGAAGTCCAAGATCATCTGAAACAGATAAAATCTTTACACCTCTCTTGACAAAATGGTGGTAGTGTTCCCCTGAAATGGCCCTATTCTCCAGTAATAGTGTTAGTTGTTCCTTGTACCTTGAAGCAAAATTTGTCATAGAAGAATCTGGGGGTAACGGTGTATTATTTAGTTTTTAAGCCTATTTGGAGGATTATTGAGAAATACGTATTCCAAATCAGAAAAAAAGGTGTAATCGTTGTTTCAAGGTGAATTAATAATTTTTCTGATGACCTAGACCAGAGAAGACAAATGTTAATGTATTCGATTCAAGTTAAATACAAAAACTTTCGTATTTTCATTAGGGTGCCTGAGGAACTGTAATTAAGAAAATTCATAAATATCTTACCTTTATCACTAAACATTTGAAACAAATATTAACAGTCTTAGTGGTAATTTTTATGATCTTAACCGTAATCGTTTCTTCTTTTACTACATTGAATGCTCTAGACGTAAGTGATAAGGGTGCATATACGGACAACATACGATTCATTCAATATTTGGACGGAAATACGGCGTTACAGGATATTAGGGCAGGAAAACTTGATACCTACTATTTTAGAGTTCCTTTAGAAAGAGTAACGGCTATTTCAAATGACCCCAATCTTAAAATCTATGAAAAAAATGCAGGTTCATTTGCATTTTTACTCAATCCTGCTCCATCAAAGGATCCAAATATTTTAAATCCATTTCAATTCAAAGAAATTCGTTTTGCAATAAATTATTTAATAAATCGTGAATTTATAGTCGATGAAATTCTAAATGGCTACGGTAGTGTTCAGGTAGATGCATTGGGAATCTCCTCGCCTGAATACGAATCTATTATTCCGATATTGGAATCTTACAATTTTAAGTTTAATCCAAATATTGCACAAGAGATAGTAAACAAAGTTTTAATCTCAAATGGGGCTTTAAAGTTAGATGGTAAATGGACATACAAAGGATCCCCAATATCAATAAAATTTATGATAAGAAGTGATGACTCACCAAGAAAGTCAATGGGAGAAATTCTTGCAAATCAACTTGAAAATATTGGCCTTACCACAGAAAGAAACTATGGAGACCTAAATAAGGCAAACCTAGTCGTTTATGGTACAGATCCACAGGAACTTGCTTGGCAAGTTTACACTGAAGCCTTTGGAGGATCATCTGCATTTAATAGATATAACGGTGATGTAGTAGCCCAAATGTATTCTCCATATGTTAGTAGGATGCCCGGTTGGGGAAATCCATCATTTTGGAATTATCAGAATACTTCACTTGATAACGTTACTCAACGAATATCATTTTCTAACTATACTTCACAAAATGAACGTAATCAATTATTAAGACAGGCTGTAAATTTAGGGATACAGGAATCTGTGCGAATTTTTGTAGCTCAAAATATTGATCCTTATATCGCATCTTCCTCAATTAAAGGATTGATAAATGACTTTGGCGCAGGGATATCTAGTAGGCTCTCCCTTATCAACGCAAGAACCGAAAAGAATACAAGTATCATAGATGTTGGTGTTAAGCAGATTTATCAAGGGGCGTGGAATTATGTTGCTGGTTGCCAAGATATCTATTGTACAAATATTCTTTCATTAGTTTCCGATTCCTCTACATCTAGAAATCCATACACTGGAGAAGTCATCCCATTGAGAAATGAATGGACAAATATCACAACAATGGGACCAGAAAATAGACTAAAAGTAGATCAAGATGCTCTATCGTGGGATGCCTCCAAGCAAAAATGGGTCGAGGTTGGAGATAATAAATTCTCCAAAAGTAAAGTTACCCTTGATATACTCTATTCAAATTGGCAAAATGGCCAGCCAATGAACAAGGCGGACCTTATTTATTCGCTGTACTTTCCATATGAATGGTCATCAAAGATTAATTCAACTGACCTCACATACGACCCAGAATATTCTTCGCAAGCACAAGTTGCCTTAAAATATCTTCGAGGTACCAAATTTCTGGACGACAATAAAATTATATCATTCGTTGACTATTGGCATTTTGATAAAAAGGAAATAGCCGATTTTGCCTCAGTGTGGGCTAGCTCTCCTTGGGAAATTAATGCAGCAATCGAAAGAATGGTGAAGGATGGAACATTTGCATATTCACGATCAGAAGCAACGGTAAAGAACATTGAGTGGTTATCATTGATAATTTCAAGCCACGCACAGATTATAAAACAAGAACTGGAAAAAATGAAAACAGAAAGATTCATTCCTGCCCCATTAAAAGGGATAGTTGGTCTGGATGAAGCAATAAAGAGATATGATGCAAGCATCAATTGGATAACTGAACATAAGCATGCAGTAATAGGTAACGGACCATTTGAAATTAGTAATTATAATCCTACGGGTAGGGTAATATCTCTTACTGCGTTTAGAGATAGTTCTTATCCATTTGCTAAAGGGTATTGGTCTATTTATGAAAATCCAAAACTAGCTCAGTTTGAAAAAGTTCAATACCCAAAGGTAGTCACAAGTGGAACACCTTTAACTATTTCAGGTAATATTACTGTTGGCGGTAACTATGATAGTAATGCAACAATAACATATTTTATTTCTGACAAAAATAACCATGTCATAACCCAAGGAACGGGAAAATGGGTCGACAAAAAAGGGAATTTTATGATTACAATGAATGAGGGGGATACAAAAGCATTGTCTATTGGACCCAATGAATTTGAATTATTTGTCAAGAGCAATTATGCTCTCAGACCTGATATCTATAGTGGTATTTTTATAACTATGCCTAATCCAATTAACAAATAGTGAGGTACTATTCAACAGAGTTAGTTTAGTTCATAAAATCGGAAATGTATCAATTTGAGTCAAATATCCTTGAAGATGATGCATTTATTAAGATATATTATCAATATAACTAAGTAAAAGGGATTGGGCCTCGGAAGAACCTTACTATTTCGTTCATTTAATATGTTTCTTGTTTTGTTCGCAACTCTCTTCATTACAGTAATTTTACTTGGCCCAACTCTCGATAAACTACTTGTAGAAGCAATGCGTAATCAAGTAATAGATGAAATAAATCAACGAACGCTTAAATTTCAAAATTCAGAGGAACGATTATCTTACATAAATAAAGAGCTCCAACTTAGATCTAAGACCTTTGGCTTGGACCAAAACTCGTTCACTCCATCAAAATTATTTTACAGAATTATTAGTGTAATGACCTTGGATCTAGGCAAATCTCATTTTTTCACAACAGATTATGGCTCATCTAACGTCCGTGATATAATATTCGAAAAAGTTCCAAAAACACTCTTGTTATTTACTACATCAACATTATGCGTTACTGTTATTGGGATTGTTCTAGGCACGTATGTAGCAGGTAAAGAAGGATCTTGGTGGGATAAATTAAATTCAATTTTTGCTATTTTTAGTAACAGCTTTCCATCATGGTGGGTAGCTATGATAATGATCCTAGTTTTTGCCTTTACATTACATATATTTCCGGCTAGGGCAACTCCGATCTCATCGCCTTCTGATAGTACCTATATTCTTGACCTTCTGTATCATATGGCCCTACCCCTAATTACGCTTATTATTGTTTCATTCGGCTCATGGGCATATATTGTAAGATATTTTTTGATAAATATATTGAACGAAGATTTTATCTTTGCAAAAAGAACAATTGGAATTTCCAGACGAAAAATTTTATATTCTCATGGTCTTAGAAATGCCGGTCCTCCAATAGCGACGGCAGTAGCTTTGAGTTTAGCAAGTTCTTTTGGAGGATCAATAATAACGGAAGCCGTTTTTGATTGGCCGGGCATGGGAAAACTTTATTATGATGCAATTGGCCTATTTGATATCCCCATAATAATTGGTCTCACATATATATCAACAGTAATTTTTTTGGTAACCATATTCATTACAGATATTTCTTATACTCTGTTAGATCCAAGGGTGAAAGGTAGCTAATTTTTGCAAAAAAAATTACTTATAGATTTATTGAGATCTCGCCGTGGATTCATCGGAATATCGATAATCGTATTTTTATTGTTAGTAAGTGCGATTGCTCCTCTGTTCATCCCAATCAAGTCCTATATTTTGTGGAATGATCCAGATTATTGGATTAACAATCCAAAAACAGCAGCTCCATTTTGGACTAATATTTTTGGTTCCAAAGAATTCGAGCATATATCGTTGAAAAAAAACGATGCAAAAATTGTTTCAGAATCATCAGATGGAATTAAAATTGTTAATTATGAATTCAAAATCAATATGCAAAGTGGTAGCTTTCCTGATGACTTTATGTTCCTCTATACGGCTAAATATGGTAACATACCTCCAGTTTTGCAAATCGATATTAATAGACCTGATAACAATAATTTTACAGTTTATTATTCTTCCTTACCATCTTCTAGCAACATAAATACTACTTTTTCAGATAGGATCTTTTCTACAAATAAAAATGTCAAAGAAGCCATGTTTCAGTATCAGAGTCTTTTCAAGTATCCGATTGCCAATTATGAACCTCAAGTATTATTATTTTCTGATACCGATAAACCAAGTGTCCTGAAAGGAACTTATCAAATATCAGAAAAGTTTTTTTTATTTGATAATTCGAGTATTGTAGATGATATTGGTTTAATTCTTGGGGGTAAAGTATTCGGTATCATGGGAACTGATGACCTGCGAAGAGATTTAATCGTCGGAATCATATGGGGAACTCCTATAGCACTGTTCATAGGTCTGACCGTTGCTATATTTTCAATATCTATTGGACTTATCTATGGCGTAATTGCTGGTTATAGAGGAAAGAGAACAGATGAAACAATGATGCGAATCAATGATATTTTTTATGCACTGCCAACGTTGCCACTGCTAATTCTTCTTTCGATTACTTTTGGACGCAGTATTTTTTTGATAATTGGTTTTTTAATGTTTTTTAGCTGGATGGGAACTGCAAAGATAATTAGAAGTATTGCTTTGCAAATACGTAATTTTCAGTATGTTGAGGCAGCTAAGCTAATGGGTCAATCCGATCTGAAGGTGATTTTTAAACATATAATACCGCAACTTCTTCCACTAACATTTGCAAGCGTTGCCATCTCCGTGCCAGGAGCTATACTTGGTGAAGCCGCATTAAGTTTTATAGGCCTAGGGGATCCATCGTTACCTACTTGGGGACAGTTACTTCACGATGCAAATACAGCTGATGCTGCGCCCCGAGGTATATGGTGGTGGATTGTTCCTCCTGGAATGATGATTGCATTAACTGGCTTGGCATTTTTTTTAATTGGCAACACACTAGACTCCATTGCAAATCCATTAAGAAACAAGAACAAGAAATGATTGATGTTATAGGAATGTGATTTATAATTAGTATTGATCTGAAGAACACCATAATTATTTTTAGATAATTTACTTCAAAATAATTTTAATAATTTTTGTCCGCTTCTAAAAAATCCACAAAATAAAAAAGATAAGACCTCTCATTCATCTTAATTATCCATGGGATATACGATTCTTTATTTTTTATTTTATATCCAAATTTTTCTAATTTGTTCCTGATTTTCACTGAATCAAATTCCTCTTTACCATTATTGTCAACAAAATGATAAGGATCTACTAGGATCAATTTTCCGTACTTTTTAATGCAACTATTTATGGATAAAATTAGCTTGTTGAAATCCATTCTATCAATAACATTTAACGCAACTACAATTTGAAAGAATTTAGATCTAAAAGGAAGATTTGTAGCATCTGCTACAATAAATTCCATGTTTCTACTTTTTCTATTTTGCATTCTTTTTCTAGCTTCCAGTATGAACGAAAATGAAAGATCTATTCCAAATACGTATGATAGCTTTTTTGACAATTCAAAAGTACTTGAACCAATTGAGCAACCAATGTCCAATCCAATTCCATTTAAATTTAGGCTATTGCTTGCCAACATCTTATAGATGTGATCAGGCTTTATTTCTTTGTTCAATAGCGACAATAATTTATCATTTGAAGGGTAACCATAATGATCCTTCAAATAAGATTTGTACAAAATACTGTTCTCCTCGTAGCGATCATTGTATGTAGGGTTGCCAATCTTTACACCTTCTGATCTAAGAAAAGCTTTAAGTTGAGGCGATTTAGAATTTACTATCCATTTACCAAAGCTAAGAATTCTTTGACGAGCATATTCATGAAAATTTTCCATTAATACTGGAACTCCTTGAATTATGGGATATTTTGAGGTACAATTTTCACAAGAAAGAAATCCTTCTATGCACTCATCTTTTAATTCCAGAAATGATTCCAGACTTAATCTTATCTTTTTGCATGATTTATTTACACAGTATAAGTCCGTAACAATTTTTTCTATCATAAAATACAACTCTAAATCTATGTAGAAATAAGAGTAATAGCAATCATTCCAATAGTATATTTTGAATCAATGATTGAAGAGTCTGTTTTAAATATTAGTATCTGAAAAAATATCATCTTTGTTCAATTGTCATTCATTTTCGTTATGATTGAATACATTTTTTTATATGATGAAATAATGTTTCTCTTGTTAGTATAATTTTTCTTAATACTCTTAATTGTTTTTTCTAGTTTAACATTATTTTTTGTTATTAAATTGAATAATTTATTTGATTCCTCATTATACTTTTTTAGATATTTTGTTAACTCCTTGTTATCTACCAATAGTGACGATATTAATGATGAATTGTCTGTTAGTATGCTTTCAAAGAGCAATGATTGAAGATAAAAGGTAGTTCCTGAAAATTTTTTTAGTAATGTAATATTTTCATTGCTTAATGTGATGGCCATTAGTAAATTAACGTAATAAACCATTCCAAGAATTATTGCCATAATTGAGTCATGATATTTTGGATCTTTGATTACTATTAATTTGGGTTCGTGGAATATGGATTTCACTAATGTTCGCTCTCTCTTCTTGTTCCTAACCGGTATAACCAGTATTTTTGTATCATGTAATTCCTTAGCTCCTGGACCAAACATTGGATGAATTGAAAGTGGAATTAAATGATTTGGAATTTTCAACAAAGAATCAAAGATGCCCATCTTAAGTGAAGATATTTCTACTATGCAGGCTCCTTCTTTCATTATTGGTATGCATTTGTTAATGACAGCAATTGTTATCCTAATTGGTACACATACAATTACGATATCAGCTTTTCTAACACACTCATCCAATGATTTGCAGATTGATATCTTGTAGGATTTTTTTAAATCTAAATTGATCTTTCTTTTATCATACAATGATACATGATAATATTTTTTTTTTGAAAAATAGTTGCAGAACCACATTCCCATTTTACCGGCACCTATTATCATCACGGAAGTAACCATTCTATCACACATATGTAACTTTTCTTAGTATTTTTAATCCATCATTTAGCAATTTCATTGGTTGACATGCTGAAATTCTTATGAAATCAAAATATGATTCTCCAAAACCACTTCCTGGAGCGACAGCAACCCCCTCATTTAAAAGGTTGAATATTATCTTATTCACATCGATGTTATTGTTAAACCTAACAAAATAATACATACCTCCGTCTGGATTATTGAATTCGCAAGGTAAATTTTCTAATTCCTTTCTTATGAAATCTAACCTTTTCTTCATTAAAGTCGTATTCTTAGTAACATTGCTGTTCATTGCTGCAAAAGCGGCATACTGCATTGGCTCTGCCACACTCGTAATTGCTATCGCTTGAATTCTGGATATTCTATCTATTATATCCTTTGAACCTACTGCATATCCAACTCTAAAGCCTGTCATAGCATGACTTTTTGAAAATGAAGATACCATTATGCTCTTGTCATATGCAAAATCTAAAATGCTCTTATACGGTACGTAGGAATACATCGAGTATACCTCATCACTAAGTACAAATATGTCATTCTTTCTAGCTAATTTGAGGATATCTTCAATCTCTCTTTCTCGAATTATTTTTCCTGTTGGATTGTTCGGAGAATTTAGAACTATCATTTTGGTATTCGGCGTTATCAAGTCTTCTAATTGATCTATATCTGGATCCCATTTTTGTTCTACGGTAGTATTAATTGCCTTAACTTTCACACCAATAAAATTTGCGCAATCTCTATAAGCTGGCCAAGCTGGTTCAAAAATAATTAGTTCATCGCCCATTGATAGCGTGGATGCCATTGCACTAAATACTGCAAACCTTGCCCCTGGTGTAATTATTACATTTTCTTCCTTAACAGATCTTTCTTTTGCTATTAACTTCCTTAGTATAGGAACTCCTCTGGTCTGTGTGTAGTGAACTCGTTTCTTTTCATATGTTTTCAATAATTCATATTTCACATTAAGTGGAGGCATATAATCGGGTTCCCCCACTTCCAAATGGATTATTTTCTTACCTTCTGACTCTAGTTGTTTTGCTTTCAAAAACATCGTCATATGATCCAACTTTTCTTCTTTCTTTGAGGTTTCTGTTGATTGAATTCTTCTTGACTCTAAGAATAGTAAATTTAATAATCTGCCTATAAACTCTTTATTCAAACCGATTTGTGCTCCCAACTCGTAAACATATCTTGCAATTTCTTGTTCAACAGAAATATCCTCGATTTTCATCATGAGATTATTCTTTATATTTCCAATCTGACTTGCAATATTCATCCTTTCTTGCACAAGTTTTATTATATCCCCAGTTACAAGTCGCATGTCATCGCGTAACTTTTCAAGTTTGAGTTCATTTTCATAGTTCATTTTTTTCTATCACTTAAGACAGGTGATATAAGCCCCCATCTAATTGCATGATCAGCCAAAATAAAAGAAACTAAAGACTCGACAACAGGTATAGCTCTAGGAACGACACACGGATCGTGCCTTCCAGGAACAACAATGTCGCATTCAGAATTTGAAACTAGATCTACTGTTTTTTGTTTTTTTGCAATAGATGATGCAGGTTTAAATCCAATTCTGATTACTAATGGCATTCCGTTAGTTAAACCCCCCAAAATTCCTCCTGAATTGTTTGTCTTTGTTATTATTTTATTGTCCTCAGAAATTGTATACTCATCATTATTTTCAGAACCTTTCAATTTAGTTCCGGAAAATCCAGATCCAAATTCTATGGCCTTTACGGATGGAATGCTAAATAATGCTTTACTGAGATCAGATTCCATAGAAGAGAATATGGGCTCTCCCAATCCTACGGGCAATCCTACACTAATACATTCAACAATTCCACCAAGAGAATCTCCACTCTTCCTCGCATCAATAATTATGGACTTCATTTTTTCTGCAATTTCAGGATTGGGACATCGGACATCGTTTGTATACCTATTTAGTTTTGCCTCCTCATATGATAAAAAATTGCAACTAATTTGACCTATCTGTGTAGTATAGGCAATAGTTTCTATTCCCAATGAATACTTCAAGAGTTTTTGTGCTATTGCCCCACCCATTACCATTGTTGCAGTCAATCTTCCAGAAAACCTTCCACTTCCTCTATAATCGGCAAATCCACCATATTTTATAAAAGACGGATAATCTGCATGACCCGGTCTTGGGTTATTCTTAATTACCTCATACGGTTTAGAATCTGAATCCTTATTCCATATTATTGCGCATATGGGAGCTGAAGTAGTATAGCCATTAAAAATTCCTGACAATATTTCTACTTTATCTTCTTCCTTTCTCTGAGTCGTAATTATTGATTGCCCTGGTTTGCGTCTATCTAGTTCAATCTGTAGATCTGATTCAGAGAGTGAAAGTCCAGCGGGGCAACCATCTAATACCATTCCAATACATCTTCCATGGCTTTCACCAAAACTAATTAAGGTTAGCCGCTCTCCCAAAATATTGCCAGTCATTTTATGGATATTGATACCATTTGTATGTCATATATATTGCCTTTATGTTAATTTATTATAATACTAAAAAACTATACAAAGCAAGATAACAGAAACGAAAGGACAACTAATTTATTTTTGCACCAATTTTTTTCATGTCTTTTATAAAGAAAGGGTATGACACATCAACTGATTCTACTCCATCCACAACAGAATTTTCTGTCATCATGGCAGCTATTACAAAGCTCATGAAAAGTCTATGATCGTTGTGGGAATCAAGATGGGCATTTTTTAGTTTTTTTGGTCGAACTAACTTAATTTCATCCGAAAATACATGGGTATTAACTCCAAGCTTTCTTAATTCAGATCCAATTATCTTTAATCTATCCGTTTCTTTGTAACGCGTGTGAGAAACCCCATATATTCTTACAGGGTTTCTAGACTTTAAAGATAAAATAGATACCACAGGAAGTAAATCCGGAGTGTCTGTTAGGTCAAATTCTCCTCCTTCAAGTTCTTCTATTCCTACAATTTTCACAGAACCATTTTTTTTGTCCGTTCTAATTACTGCACCTATATTTTTAAGAATCTCAAGAATTTTTGAATCCCCCTGTGGTAACGAAAAATCTAGCTTATTTACAGTTAACTCTTTACCTACTAGCACACCTGCAGATAACAACAATGCCGCTGTAGAAAAATCCCCTGGTACTGTAAAAATAGAAGGCACATACTTACTATTGGATAAATGGTATTTTTTATAATCCTTTGAATACTTTATTTTTACACCAAATTTAGACATAACGTTAATTGTTGATTCTATATAAGATCTTGAGACTTGTTTTCCCTCAACAGCCAAAGAAATTTCCGATTGAGCATTCACTCCTGCAATCAAGAGACCTGAAATAAATTGACTCGATATAGAACGAGTTCTCCACATTGATAACATTATCTGGGACTTTTGGAGTATCTTTTCCAGAAACAATTAACTCCTCCTTTCTTCTCTGTATTTTTATTCCAAATGCTCTACATGCGTCAATTGTAGCAATTGTATCCCTTGAAAGAAGAGGATTAATTATACGTGATTCTCCATTTGCCAAAGAAGAAACGAATATAGCTCTATGGGTATAGCTTTTGCTCGGAGGACATGAAATGTTTCCATTCAGTATGGATTTTCTAACTATTATTTTAGTCAAGTTCTTTCACTATTGTTGCCTTTTGATTGTTTGTACGTGAAACAATTACCCTCCCGTCTAATTTAGATAAAATTGATTGAATTTTTTTGACCTCACTTTGACGTACAATTGCAGCTATTGCAGGACCATTACCTGATATACTTGCAGACAGTGCTCCATTTTCAAGGCAGTTCCTCGTAATATTATAACCACTTGAGAGTAAAGTAGATGTTAAGATGCCGTTTAGTATCATTGCTTTCCAATATTGTCCAGAATAGGCCAATTGAAAAGCATGTAAAAAAATATCTGAAAGGAGTTTTAGTTTAGTAACATCTCCTCTTTTTTTGTTATTTGGCAAATATATTACAGCATATAAGTCAGTTGGTGAATTTTCCTTTTTCAAAATCTTTCTCTTATAGTTATCTGTAGTAACAAACCCGCCATAATAACATGCGGTTGAATCATCAAATGCACCCGTAATCGTTGTTTTTGCATACAATGATGCATTAATAGCGCTATTTAGTACAAATTCATCATCGACATCATTGCTTACAAGTGATTTGCATGCAAGAGCAACTGCATTTGACACAGCACTGGAACTTTTAAGCCCCATACCTGAAGGTATTTCTGAATCAATATTAATTATTAGTTGATTATTGTTGATAAAATTTGATGGCAGTATATCATGAATTATCTTTTTTATCATAACATGCCCTCCACTTTTTTGAAAAATTATGCCAGAACCTTTTTTAGATATTATTTCAGCTGTGACCTGAAGAGAGATGCCCATCGCCGAGCCAAATCCTGTTGCAACAGCATTGACTATTGACACAGCACCATGAACTATAGAAATTACCTTTACTGTCATACAGGTTCACCAAACATTCCAAAGAGAACCTTTTTCATAGAATCTAATGGCGGATCCTTCTGTATCCATATCTTGAATGATGCAATTGCCTGTTTGAGTAACATTTCATAACCGTAGACTACTTCCGCACCGGCAGTTTTTGCATTTTTTATTAAATCGGTATTTATTGGCTTATATACAATATCATATACAATAGCATCCGTTCTTATATTAGTAGAATTTATCAAACTTTTTTCATTTTTCATCCCAAGTGGAGTAGTATTTATAATTAGATGGCTTTTGGATGCAACTTGTTGAATATTATTATTGGAAACAATACTAGATTCCAGACCCATTTTTTTAATCATATTTGATAATTTTTCGGATCCATCGGTATTCCTATTAAAAATATTGATGTTTGCAATTCCCTTTTCATGTGCCAAAGCTACAACAATTGCTCTAGCAGCACCACCGGCACCCAAAATTAATACGTTAAACCCATTAAAGCTAATCTTTCTCTCATGTAACGGTTTTATGAAACCGATAACATCTGTGTTGTAGGCTCTAAATTTACCATGATCATTATTAACAGTATTTGCTGCCCCAACCATTTCAACAGTTTTATCATAATAGTCGACATAATTTAGAACTTTAATCTTATGTGGCATAGTTACGTTGAAACCACCAATGTTTATTGCTCTCAATGAATCCAAAGAGTCCCTTAATTCATCTTTTTGAACCCTAAATGCAATATAGGTACAATTCAGTCCCAATGAATTAAAGGCAGCATTATAAATTGCAGGAGAAAAAGAATGATCTATGGGGTCACCAATTATGCAATATGTTTTGAGTTCAGCATTCATCTATTTTCAGATTCTTTGCAATTCTTTCGTAGATTTTTTTCATTAGTCTGACATCCAGCTGCCCTGGGGCCAAAGAACGATCTAGGGAAGCGTAGGTAAAGGGTGAACCCCCATACAATGTGCACAATAATCTAGATAAAATTCCATGTTCTCCCATAGCGAATGCGATCAAATGGGTATTCACGATTTTATCGTACAATGAAAGTACTCTAATATTATCCTCCGAATTTCTTGCCATAGTAACCAATTTAACATAATTGCTGTATTTCCTCATTTCCTGAAATATGCCAAGGAGTGAAGACGTCCTTGGTGTTGTTTTAAAGTCGTGGGATGAAACGAGTATTGGAATTTTTTCATCCTTTAAAAATTTCCTCAATCCTGTGTACTTTTTTAGTGTTGAGATCTCTATATCAAGTAACATTGGTTTTATTGAACCAATTTTTTTTAACAATGAAATTCGTTCATCGATTTTACCTTCAAAAAATCCACCCTCATCTTTCGATCTCAACGTAAAAATTGCTCTATTTTTTATCTTCCTGGATATCTCTAACGCATTGTCAATGTCTTTATATATATTATGATCAAACCTAATTTCCACATAATCAGCTCCTCTCTGAATTGCCGTACCAATCAAATCGGACAATTTACTGACCGAGTCTGTTGCTAAAGAAACACACACTTTCAATATTATCAGTTTGAAACTAGAAATTTAACAAATTTGCGTTATGCAATTCAGCGCCAATTCCATATCCTAATAAAGCAATTCCAGTTCCCAATCCAGACATCTCAATGCCACCCATAATCCAATTTTTCTTCGCTAACTTTGCCTTCTTGGCTCCTATCAGAAATGAAGAAATGATACTAATTGCAATAGCCGTCCAAAGTGAAATCGGAAGAGGTACAAAGCCTGTTTTACTCAATAAGTATGGCAAAATTGGCAGAATTCCGCCAATTAGGAAAGAAACGAACATAATAAGAGCACCTTTAAAGGGTTTACCGACAATATCCAAATTCAATCCTAATTCTTCGGTCAACATTGTTTTAAGCCACACTTTTTTATTTGAGGTAATTTTATCTGTAACACGTCTTACTAGATCTTCATCAAATTCTTTTGCACGATAAATTTCTTCGATTTCTATACGTTCTTTTTCGGGATATGCTTCCATTTCAAATTCCTCTCTTTTTATTTCTGATTCTAATATTTCTCTCTGGGATTTTACTGCCAGATAATTTTGTACTGCCATAGCTTTTGCGCCAGTAAACATTCCAACAAGCGCAGCCAATATTATAAAATCAGCAGAGCTGTTTGCCCCTCCAACACCTGCGACTATACCTAATGAGGTGTTTATTCCATCACCGAATCCAAATACAAAGTCTCTTATGTGATTAGATTCTTTTATGTGCGGTTCGACGTGTTCCGTGTTTTTCAATATTGATATTCTACAACTACGGTAATTTAACAATAACATGGAAGATATTCTCCTCGGTCATTCTTAATGACATTTAATTATAAAATATCCCATTTAATCTAATATTGAGATTACCTTCTTGGGAATTAATGTATCCCGCGGGCAGGATCTACTCCAGAAGACCAAATAATCAAATCTGTTTGAGCCTGCGACTCTTCGGTCGCTGCAAATGTTAGCCTGATAAGCTGTTTCACGAGTTCAGCAATATTTGCCGACTACTACAGCCGAAAGCTCTACCAGGCTGAGCTACCGCGGGACATTTCTGGTAATGAATTCTGGTTATATAAAATAATTGGATATAGTGGTTAACAAAAAATCCAAATTGAAACAAATAGTGTGAGATTCGATATATTTGATAAGTGTATTTACGTAATAATATCAAAATGATTATTTATATCCATAATACACTGATCTTAATGAAAGATTATGATCATCAAATAATCTGGTTGGACTATTTTAACAAAAATTTGTCACGAAAAAAAGGCCGCAAGGTAGGAAAAAATATTTCTGTTTATGATCCTACGATACAGGAGCTAATTGGAGCATCAAAAAGTTTAGAATTAGAGATTTCAGATGAAAACATTAACAATCAAGCACGATATCCAAGGAGATCATTTGTAAAGTCAGGCTATGTGATGATCTCAAAATCCAAAAATAAATCAACTATAGTCAATCAAATAGCAAAAAAAATAATTGAGACAAGACAACAAAAGCATAAAGATTAAACCCAATATCTTATTTATCGAAACTAGATGACAGATTTTATTTATCATAAAACTAAATTTTATTGACAGATTACAATGATAATGAGTAAGTACAAAGAGTTGATTACAAATAATGGAGAAAATAGGAGAAATAATGCACTTAGCCAAAAGTGGAAGATTGATAGTTAAAGTTGAACAAAATATTGACCATAGGCTGATAGGTCAGTTATTAATAGATGATAAGGGAGCTAAAGTTGGAAAAATTATTGAACTAATTGGATCAGTCAAATCCCCATATGCATCGGTTATGCCAAGCCTAAATTCAAAGTACTCTATCGGTGGAATAGTATACAAATCTCATAATGTCAATTACGGAATGAATTCGTCAAGTAAAAGAGACAGAGTAAAGAGGAGGAAAAAGATGTGACCTCTCTAGAATATCGTTCACATTGTCCTGAATGTGAATCAAAAATTATTCTTGACTATGGCAAGGGCGAATATGTATGTCACAAATGCGGATGTGTAGTTATGGAAGAAGTAGACTATTATGGGCCAGAAACTAATTCAACTGATTTTGAAGAAAGGAACAAGAATACGAGGGCGAGTGGCTCAACAAGTTTATCTCTCCATGATTTTGGATTAAGGACGGAGATAGGAAATAGTTCCAGGGATTATAGTGGGCGTACCATAGATTATCAAAATGTTGAACTTATGAATAGATCGCGTAAGTGGCATAGCAGGTTAAGAGTTAATTCATCAAAAGAAAGAAGACTATCTAACGTCTTATCAAAGATTAATGAGGTTTGCTCGGTTCTGTGCCTTAGAAAAACAATAACCGAAACTGCATCAATGATATATCGTAATTTTGAAAATAACAGTAAGGCAAAGGGAAAATCTATAATATGTATTGCATCGGCAACAATTTATTTGGCTTGCAAAAGATGTGGTGTAGTTAGATCAATTGAAGAAATAGTCCAGGCTGCAGGAATATCTGAATTTGACAAATCAGGCGTAAAACTGGCCTCTAGATATTATAGGTCAATGGTTATGGAAATGAACAAGTTAAATGAATCAGGAAATAGGGGAACATCAGTTTCATTAACAGATGATTTTCGTCCCCTAGATTCAAAAGCAGATCCTAATTCAAATAACTTATTTACACCCTCGCCCTATTCTAAAACTGCACCAATACCCTCAATGTTTGCAATAGATAATTATATTTCAAAACTTGCTAATATAGCAAAAATAGATACAAAAATTGAGAGATTAGCGCTTGAAATTGCACAAAAAACAAATAATAACTTCTTTTCAGACGGCAAAGCACCAAATGGATTGGCTGCCGCATATATTTACTTGGCATCAGTTCTACTAGGAGTTAATCTACTTCAGATTGATGTATCCAATTTTGCCGGTGTAACTGAAGTCACAATAAGAAATAGATGTAAAGATATCTTGAATAATTTTAAGTTAGTAGTTAATGCAAAACCAGCCAATTAGTAAAGAATGAGAATTTTGTCTAGAAATACCTTTGCAAATTCATAATTTAATGTTCCTCTGTTTTCTGTACATCTCTACTAATTCAGTTTCTTCCGTTATATCTTGAGGATTTTTATCAAGCCGTATTTTTTTGGTAAATTTTGGAAATCTTAGTGACAATCCAAATCCTTCCCTAATAGAATTCATACCCGCATCATATTCAGGACTTAATGTTATCTCTGATGCAATAATTTCAATGACTATTGTAGGTACAAACCAGCTATCCATGTCAAGTTTTGAATAAACCCTTGGATGCTTTTTTGGTATCATATATTTTCCTAACTCCTTAAATAATTCTTCAAGTACATCATCTGTAAATCCACTTCCTACCTTACACACACTTTTGAAAACATTTTCTTTCTTATCGTATACTGCAAGTAGTAACGCGCCATATTTACCTACTCTTCTTCCCCTTCCATAGGATCCACCAATGATAACTAGATCTAGAGTATCGGCTAGTTCGCTTCTATATTCTCTTTTGATTTTAATCCATGCGAATTCTCTTGCTCCAGCTCTATAAGCGCTATTAATCTGTTTCACCATCACACCTTCGCAACCATTTTCTATTGCCTTAGCTATGAATTTTTCAAGCTCTTTTACGGTGCCTACAATTCTTTGTTGTATGAGAGAAAGTCTTCGATCTACCGATTTAGTAATAACTTCTTTCAATAATTCCCTTCGTTCTATGTAAGGGAGATTTGTTTTATCTTTTCCTGAAGCATAGAGAATATCAAAAACATTTACAAAAACAGGATAATTTTCCATTATCTTTTTTATATCATGTTTTCTACGTCTATGCATGAGTTCCTGGAATGGTAGAAATTCTTCCGTATTCTTATTTATTGCAACTACTTCGGCTTCTATGATAATATTTTTAAAATTAATGGTCCTAGATGCCTCAGCGACATCCGGATAATAATGGGTTACGTTTTCCAAACTTCTTGAAAATATTTGAACCTTCTTATCGGTTTTATGAATCTGTACTCTTTCTCCATCAATTTTAAACTCTACTGCAGCTTTCCCAGCGGACTTTTCGAGTGCGTCTTTGGCAGTTCGAACCCGTTCCGCGAGCATAGGTCGAATTGGTATAAATAGCTCAATCTTAATTGCGGAGACCGCTTTTAATCCCTGATTTGCTAAAATTTTAGAAACCCTTCCTAAATCGCTTGAGACATTATATGCACTTTCTAGAATTTTCCTATTTTTTTTGTCAGAAGTAAATGCTAATGCTAATGCATCCATTATTGTACTCTCCGCTATTCCAAGGCGTAATGTTCCTAATGCAAATCTAATAATGTATTTACATTCTTCAGGAGATGAATCATTAAAAAGGCTCGCAAACAATTTTAACTTAATTTCCTGAGATCCCTTTCCAGTGATTTTAGATATTTTATCAAAAGTTAAATAAATCCTTTCCATAGTAACCTTTTCGTGAAAAAGCGTTGTTTGGATCTTATTTTTTAAAATTGTTTCTGCCACGCTTCCCAAATCTCCTATTTCATGGTATTTTTGGTACGCTTTGCTACTGGAAATATCTGATATTTGTGAAATAATTTTAATTATCATCTTCTCAGCTATTCCCATTTCAATTCCTTCGTAATCTGGTCTTATTTTCCCTTGAATGAGGTAGATTATCTTATCAATGAGTTCTGACGGCGTATTTTTGAAAAGAGTAACCAAATAGTTTGTGAGTTCTATCCTACTTGTGGTTTGTTCCATCTGTTCTAGTATATTAACGATAGTGGAAAAATCCAACATTATTTGTTATATCCAGGTATTTTAAAATATTTCAAGTCAAACTCCAAAAACAAGAAGGACTTTATTGTTAAATAGAGTTCATCGCAAAAATATTATTTAATCTATTCCACAGAATTTATAAATTGGATTAACTATCCTGTTACTATGGGAGGAGCTAAGAAAAAATCAATCGGAAATCAAGAAAAGACTTCTAAAGAAAATCCCGTTCAGGATGAGAAAGGTAAGAAAGGAGAAAAGAAAAACCCTTTCAAACAAAAACAAAAATCATCAATTGTGATTGAAGAACCTCAGGGTTTAAAGACTTTGAAAAGTATGAAACCAATTACTTCGCAAGGATTGGCAAGAATAATGGGTGTAAAAATTTCAGTAGCAAATTCATTTTTACGTTCACTTGAATCTAAAGGAGTTGTAAAATCAATAGGTGGCTATAGTGGACATAGGATTTATGAACTAGGATCAGTGGAAGCAATCCAATAATTTGGATTAGCGATTTCCAAGAAATCATAAATCATTTTAATGATTTAACTGAAATAAGCAATTTTGTTCAATTGCTTCCAATTCATCTTATTTTGTTCCTTTTTTCCATGCGCGCATTTGCAAGAAAAGGAGAATTACACATCATCTATTTAATCAGACGACACAAGGATATGCCATATTCATCCCAGGTGATTTTCGAAGATTATTTGCCAGCAATGTAAATGGAAGTCAGCCCAAAAGTTACTAGCATTGTACGATACCTTTCTAATCTATGTTGCACATGAGGTCAGTAGACAAATTTCATTACTCTGGTGGCAGGTACGGCGTTTCTTGTTCACATAAAAGACCTTGAGCCCCCTACCAGTGTAGTTTATTAGATTATTGTGATCTATGGAGTCGCACGCAACAGGCACATACAAAATTCGCTCAGAATTATAGTGGGTCTTTTGAGCACTGAAGATTAACAATCGTCAATTGGGCAACCCCTGTGATATAAAGTGATGAATAACCCTGCTGAGCCTGGACCATCAAATTACCAATTTGAATTGCGCAAATGATCTTAATTTTCTGCAATCAATCTACTGTTATTCGTTTAGTGAACTCGTTTGCAATATTGGTTGTCATCATTTTTACTACATCCTTCACTTGTTTGAAATTACCTAAACACCACATCGCTTTGACCAATGCAGTCTCTGAAGTCATATTAGAAAGAGGAATTACGCCGAGATTTAAAAGATCTCTTCCAGTATCATAGACCGTAAGGGCAGTTCTACCCCAAATGCATTGAGAGGTCATAAATATTAAGATTCCATTATCAATTGCACTCTTTATATGAGAAAAGCATCCTTTGTTAATGTGGCCCAAACCAGTACCTTCAAAAATGATTGCTTTTTGACCTGACTTGACACAATAATCAATCATTCTGCAATCGAAACCAGGATAAAATTTTAATAACGAAACTTTATTTTCAAAATTTGGTCTTACGATCATCCTTTCAAAACTCTTGCTTCTTTGTTGAAAAATCAAGTCTGTATACTGATTAGATATTTCTATTTGATCTTTTTTGACTAGTGAAAAAGGGGACACGTCAATTGAATGAAATGCGTCTCGTCTGCTTGTATGGTTTTTTCTAACCCTGGTTCCTATATGACATGCAATTACGTCGTCAGAGATCGAATAATGCATCGCAACAAAAACACCTGAGACTTTAGATTTAGTCGCAAATGTACATGCGCCTATTAAATTCAATGATGCATCAGATGAAGGCCGATCTGAAGACCTTTGTGCTCCGACTAGTACTACAGGAATTGGAGGATTCTGAAGAGCAAAACTAAGTGCAGCAGATGTATAATGCATTGTATCTGTTCCATGTGATACAATAATCCCTTCGTATTTGCTTGATAAAATATTATTAGCAACTTTTTTTGCTATTAAAGACCAATGTTCAGGTTTGATATTTTCACTATATTCAGTCAAAACTACTTCTGGGTTTATGTTTGCGATCTTTACAAGTTCGGGAATTGAATCATTCAATTCTTTTGCTGTTAGGGCTGCCATAACTCCTCCCGTTCTATAATCAATTTTACTTGAAATGGTCCCGCCCGTACTTAACAAAGATAAATTTGGAAGATCGCCTTTTGAAAAATTTTGATCAGTACTTTCAAATGAAAAATTATCCACGTAATTGTAGTCGATACTATGTTTGTCAGATGTACCTGCTTTTTCGACTATTTTTTTTATGCTCTTAATTTTCCGTAGATTGATACCAATATTATATCCATTTTTTAGTTTCAAGACTAGATGATTGTCATCGGCATATTCGTACCTTGGCAACAAAATACCAGTATGCGTCTCATTGCTAGTTTGAATGATAACTGAATCGCCTAATTTTACATTTGATCTCTTAAATAATTCTTCCAACTTTTTGTGATATCCACCAGTGTACAATTATTGATATTATTTTGTATTTAGTATATATTAATAAATTGCCGTATTTTTCATCTTCACCTATTAATAGAGCAAGGGAATTAATAATTCTCGATAAATCAAGGTTTGGTAACATTGTCCACAAAAGTTTATCTGGAGCAAAGTCTATCAATAATTTTGTCTAATGTAATAATTTTAGGTAACAAATTTTATATCTATATTCTAGAATTTTAAAGAACAATTAGCTTAGTTTATTGTTTTCCTTCTAAAAAATAATTGTGTTATGAAATGAATTTGATTACAAAATTATTGTACCTGTCGCAAAATATGACTTATTTGGATCGGAGATTCCAGCATAAAGTGTATGTTTGTCATTCCATGACAATCATAGTTAGTGTAGATTTTACACCATTTAATTTTCGTAATTTCCAGGTAATTGTCTCCTTGACTTTTTCCATTGTTTCTGATTCAACTTGTGCAACAATATCATAAACTCCATAAACCTGATAAATTTCTTTCACACCATCAATACTTTTCAACTCGCTTACTATCGAGTCTTCGCTTCCTAATTCAGCATTCATTAGAACAAATGCCTTTGGCATAGCAAGATGGATGTGAATGAGATATAAAAAGATGATGTAGTGTTATCACCATCGTTTTATATTGAGAATCTTCCAGAATCTGAAACTTGCATCTTCAACAAAAATTGTAATGAATGGAATGAAACAAGTGAAGTTATGGATAAAGTCTAGCCATTGTTCTTGGAAAGAGTACACACTCCTTAATGTCTTCCAAATTAGTTATCCATCTAACTAGTCTTTCAATTCCAATGCCAAAACCTCCGTGAGGTACAGACCCATACTTTCTAAGATCCAAATACCATGAATAAGATTCCATGTCCAGACCCTCTTTTTTAATTCTAGATTTTAATAAGGTCATATTGTCCTCTCTGATACCGCCACTGCTTACCTCTCCAAATCCATTTGGTAGAAGTAGATCAGTGGTCAGAGCGATACCTTGTCGTTCTGGATCTTCTTTGACATAAAATGGTTTAACATCCAGGGGATAACCAAAAATAAATACAGGATTAGTACGATCTTTTGTAAGAAATTTTTCAGAATCTATATTCAAATCATCACCCCATTCAATACTTCTTGTCGTTTCACCATCTTGAATCTTGATATCGTTTGAAGATAGAATCTCAATTGCTTCACTATAACTCATTTTATCAAATGGTTCTGTAATTTGATTCAAAGCCAGGACCTCTTGATTTAAGAATTTTAACTCGTCTTTCTTGAATTCTGTAACATGGCAAATTAGATCAGTAACTAAATTTTCTTGAATTAAAAACAAATCATTCATGGTTATCCATGGTGCTTCTGCCTCTAAGTGTAAATATTCTGCAAGATGTCTTAGAGTCCTTGATTTTTCAGCCCTAAACGAGGGACCTATTGTCCAAACCGGACCAAGAGAAAAAATTAATGCTTCCAAGTATAATTGCGCGCTCTGAGATAAAAATGCCTGATCTTTAAAGTATTTTACAGGAAAAAGAGTTGAACCACCTTCTACTGCACTCTTGACCAATGTCGGTGCTGTAACTTCAATCCAGTCATTTTCTATAAACCAATTGCGCATAGTCTGAAGAATTGAAGCTCTTATTTTTGCGATTGCAATCATCTTCCTTGTACGTAGGGTTAAATGTCTATAATCTAGTAAAAGCTCTGTACTTTGATATTCTCTAATTGGAAAATCATTATCTGCTAGACCGTAAATCTTTGCCTCATTTCCTCTAATTTCATATCCACCATCCTTTGCTCTTTCATCTTTGAACAGGACCCCTCGAACTTGTAGAGACGATTCTATGGTTAGATTCGGTACGCTTGAACTAGGCAAAACACATTGAATTATTCCACCACGATCATCTCTTATTATTATGAATGATTTGTCTTTTTGTTTGCGTAATCTATACACCCATCCCCTTAATCTAATTTCTTTACCAATAAATTCATCTTTTTTGATTTCATCAATCCTTTGATATTTCAATTGTGTATTTACGACACAAGTGTTCTTTATAATGATATTGTACCATCTAATTCTAATGAACAAAGTAATTAAAAGTATCAAAAATGAATTTATAGACTAGAAATATTGTAATATTGAATAATGGAATATAAAGTATGCAGTAGTGAAGAGCTTCCAAATAATTCAATGAAGGCGATATCTATCCAAGGAAGTAATATTCTAGTGTGCAGATCTAATAATCGATTATTTGCACTTGCTAATTCATGCCCTCATAGAGGAGCGTCTCTTTCTAAAAGCGAAATAAAGGATTCAAAAATAATATGCTATATGCATGATTTCGAATATGATTTGATTACTGGAAAATTGTTACACATTCCAAGTAAGTGGAACGATCAAAATCCAAATTGGACAAAATCTGATAATCTGTTACTGTTTCAAATATCTGAAAAAAATGGCCAAATATATATAAAATTATGATTGAATTTACCAAAAAATCTTTTATTGTTATATCCGATCAAGAATTTTATACATTAATGCGCTTCTATTGAGCTCATGGATTGTAGGATTAATCTTGTACCCTGGGCGCCAAATAGAAATGAATTCTTCCCACATTAGCCACCCTGAATTCTAGTCTTAAAGGCATCTTTGTAGAATATTCCAATACCAAGGATCCACCAGAAGCACTAATGGCTTTTGTGATTTTCGATAAATAATCCAAACTATATGTGGCCTTACTTTTATCTTTCACTTGCAAGTCTTCGAGGCCTTCACTTCCTGCTTCAACAACTATATCCGCCTCTCCATAATCACTTTTACCAGAAAAGGTAATTTTCTTTTCCTCGGATTCTATTGATATGTATTCAGACACTACTTCAATATCAGACAATATCTTATCAAACGAGGATGGATTCAATATTACCTTAGAATTGAAACTCAATTTTGGTAAAGGGGTAGATCCTCCAGCACTTTCAATTAGTCTCATTTTATACTCTCTCTTGTATCCATTTATGATCTTAATGCGGAGCATACTGTTCTCTTCAACAGATACTTCAACAGCATCTTTTTTTTCAGCCCTTTTCATCAATTTTGAAAATTCATCTATTCTTACTCCAAATTTTAGAGCTGAATCACATTCATAGCCGTCAAAAGCTGAGTTTGGCCAACTAATATCAATTAGTGCCACATGCGACGGATCCATCCCTCTAAATGATAAGCCTTCAACAGTAGCTTCAAAGGTAGCCTCATCAACTAGCGTCGATATAGCTGAAGTTACTGCTTTCCATTCATCTGGTGTTTTTGTTTTTGCAAGGAATACCAAATATATCAATCAAGAGGCAGATTCAAAAGATTTTAAACATTCCTATTTTTCCTAAAAACACTAGGACACAAAACATTGGAAATTATAAAAGAGAAAAGTAAAATAAACTCATGAATCCTAGGATAAAAATGTAATAATTTACATAATTCTTGTTAAAAAATTCTTAATTGGAATCAAATGTGCATGAATCTAGGTCATGCATAATTTCTCCAGGTATGGCTGCATTGGCTGCATCTAAAAAACTGAGTTGTGGCTTCATCAGCAGATCTTGTTTGTAGCATCCACCAAAATGCTATGTTGTTTCCACATTTAGGACAATCAATATTTGTGGTAGGCAGGGTGCTAGGACCTTTTTCCGATTCAAGTATTTTGAGACTACCGCCGCTTTGATCTATTAATGGAATAGATTTGATTTCGTTTTTTGCTTCTGTAAAACCACACTTAGGACAAATCAAGATGTTCTCTTCTATTCTTGGTTTCATCCTACTTTCACAGTTTGGACAAAATTTCAAGCAGAATCACTGCCTTTTTGTTTATTTAAAGCTGATTCAATCATACTTTGAATCTTGAGCGCATTTTCCGAAGAAGATTGTAAAGCATTGTGCAACATATCTAATGGCTTGGATTTTTTTGTTACAATTCTAAAATTAAAGTCGTCTTTTAATTGATGTTTTAGTACAACACCTGCAAAATCTACTTCCTTTTCATTCAAAAGTTCATGTTGGACAATGTATAAAATCGAAATATCCTCGCTTACCTTCAAATTGATTTCATTAGATTTATAATTCTCTAACACTGCCTGCATGATACAGACAACTACTTATTGAAGATATAAATTATACCATCTGCGAAGTTTATTGCAGAAAAGCTTTATTTCAGACACTAAACTTAGTACATCTCACGACAACATAAGATCTAACGAGATTTTAACATTGAGTCTAGGTTTTAATCTAGACGGCTTGATAAGAGAAATATTTTCCCAAAAAAACTGGGAAAGAGCATACGACAAACACGATAATGGATTTAGATTGACCGTATTATTAGAAGTACGGATAGGTGGAAAAGCAGTCGATAAAATTAAGTTTGTTAGAAAAGCAGTGCTGTTCTGGACAAGAAATCCTAAATTATCTTTTCGAGTATGGATCTCTATAATTAAGGATGAAATTCCCTTTTATCCATTAACAATTGAGGAAGCAAAATCATTATTGTTTGATGTGAATAAAACTATCGAACTTGACAGCAACAAATTAGGAATGGGCGAGAATCAAATTCAGATCTTTATTAAGGTTAATTGGGGGAAGCATCTTTATACAGAACCTACAGAAGTGCAGGCGGAAACTAAATCTGTTACCGTCAATAAATTGTAAAATTTGATTTCTAGACGGGTTACACCTTACTATAAATATACTCACTTGTGATGAATGACTTAATGGCAAAGTTTGATGGTATTAAGGGACAAGAATTATTGGATGTAGAAGAACAAAAAAACGAAATTACACTAATCTTTAAAGACAATCGATATTTGTTCATCAAAATAGAAAATGCGAATTTGATCTCTGAATCAGTACCAGAATAATCTAATTTTAAAACCTTTATTAACTATTAAATAGCACTCTTGAAAAATTAATGATATTGAATGAAAACCTTCGTTACTATTGAGGGTATCAATAGACAAATCATAAATTGCACTCTTTGTAATAGATTAGTACCATACATGCAATTGATTGGTAAGAATAAAGTTAGACGATTTTCAAATGATGTGTATTGGTCAAAACCGGTTACTGGATTTGGAGATATTCAGGCACGCATTTTGATTATTGGACTTGCACCAGGAGCACATGGTGCGAACAGAACGGGAAGATTGTTTACTGGAGACCACTCTGGACAATGGCTAATGAAGGCTCTATATGAAACTGGTTTTTCAAATTTTCCTACAAGCACATCAATTGACGATGGTTTGCTCTTGAATGATGTTTACATTACTTCATGTATTCGATGTGCACCCCCTTTAAATAAACCACTCAATTCAGAAATAGAAAACTGTTCGAGATATCTTAGCCATGAGCTTCAATTATTGAAAAAAGTAAAAGTCATAATAACATTGGGCAGTACTTCTTTCAAAACCTTTTCTAAGATTTATGATTTAAGGAAAATAGAATTCTATCATTTGGCCCATTATGAATTTAATGGGAAACATCTGATAATATCATATCATCCTAGTAGACATAATACAAGTACAGGAAGATTAACATGGGAAATGTGGTTGAAAGTTTTCAAGCTAGCTAGAACAATTCTATGCAAAAATGGATTAAAGTCTAATTAAATTTGTGCGAACATATCGATAATCAAAGTTATTTTCTTTTTAATACGGAATTTATTAATTGTTTTGTAAACAAAATAAATATTTTATTTACTAACAAGTTAATTGGAATTTCTGCAAAGCATTAAAAGACAGTATTTCTTTTAAAAATATATGATTGGTAAATGGTATTTCTCAATACTATTCATGATGACCGGTATTGTTGCGATTTCAAATGTCTTTGCAAATGCCCAGACAGTTCCGTCCATGCCTTCTGTTCCATCTGATACAGCTAATACAACAGGATCAGCAATGAACGCCACAGCTAATACAACAGGATCAGCGATGAACGCCACAGCTAATACAACAGGATCAGCAATGAACGCCACAGCTAATACAACAGGATCAGCAATGAACACACTATCTAATGCGACAGCTAATGCGACAGGAACAGCAGGATCAGCAATGAACGCGACTGCTAATGCAACAGGATCAGCAATGAATGAGGCCAAGGATATTATCAGCACAGCTGCAAACACCACAGCTAACGCGACAGGAGCGGCGATGAATCAGGCCAAGGATATTATCAGCACAGCTGCAAACACCACAGCTAACGCGACAGGAGCGGCGATGAATCAGGCAAACAACCTCATCAATTTAGCTTCAAATGCTGCATCTAATGCCACCCAAACAGCAATGGATCAAGCAAAAAATATCATGAGCAATATCACTAGTAATGTTTCTACTACTGTTCCAAACGGTACATCTAATGTAACAGGATCGGCAACGAAGGAAGCCAACGAGCTTATTAACGCAGCTTCAAACGCTACATCTAATGCAACAGGAGCAGCAGTGAACGCAGGACAAAATCTTGTTAGCACAGCTTCAAACGCTACATCTAATGCAACAGGAGCAGCAGTGAACGCAGGACAAAATCTTGTTAGCACAGCTTC